>Ga0153915_10000406_pt1 | contig 39477 bp, 36 predicted proteins | sample Opewatmetagenome_2_FD_107003 | JGI IMG/M metagenome (GOLD analysis project Ga0153915, IMG submission 107003) | Freshwater wetland microbial communities from Ohio, USA - Open water 3 Core 3 Depth 3 metaG | ecosystem: Environmental > Aquatic > Freshwater > Wetlands | place: USA: Ohio, Lake Erie...
CAGCGGAAGGGGCTCCCGTGCTTACTCCCTGATCCTCGGTGGGTTCCACGCGGCGGAGGATCCGAATGCCTGATGGCTCGAAACCACGGCTCCCTGGATCGGCCTCCCCGCCGCCTGGCTGAAATAGGAGGACAGGCACCGGTCGTGCTTGAGCAAGGAGCGTGGGACCTTAGGAATGGTCCGGACGAACTGACGGTGCGGCAGGTTGAGAAGGAGGATGCGCTTCTGGGCGCAGGCGGGACAGGGGGATGATGCCCGTGGGAAAGAGCATCGTGAAGACCACCACCGTCACGTACGTTCTGCGGAGGGGAAGGCGCCTGCGCGACAACGGATAGGCGATGGGGAAGCTCATGACCAGGTTCACCGTGGTCCCTACCACGGCCACGATCAGGCTGTTGCGGAACCGAGGAGGATGCCCTGCGCCTCCAGGATCTTCTCGTACCCATTGAGGGTCACGTGGACAGGCCAGAACCAGACCTTGCCCTGCTGGATGTAGAACTCGGGACTGAAGGATTTGGCCAGCACGTTCAGGAAGGGGAACAGGCAGGCGGCCGCGAAGACCGCGAGGATGCCGTAGGCCAGGACAACGAAGAGCTTCCCGGTGAAAAGGCATTTCGCGAAACTTGGGCGCGCCATTCCCGCCTCCTCACCAAAGCCCGTTGTCGGTGAGCTTCTGCAGCACCCAGTTCGAGCCGAGGACCATGAGGAATCCGATCAGCAGATGGCCCATGAAGGCCGTCAAAGTCGGCAAAAGGGCGGGGTTGCGAAACCAATCGTCTTTGAGTTGTTCGGCTGTCGCATCATAGAATCTTCTGGTCGCCTCTCTGTCGTTCATGGCGTACATGTCCTTTCAAGGGTGTATGCGCTGACTCGCATCATACGGATCCACAAGGGGCATGCCCGATTGGCAAAGCGGGCAGGCCCCTGGTTTCCAAAGGCTGCTTGTCAAGTGCTCCAATGACACGATCGGGGGATACTCCCCAGGCAGCCGTTTCGGGGACGGACCCCCCACCGTCAGGATGCAGGCGAACGCCACGGGATGGGCGCCATGCGCCCTCAGTTCCCCGTATGTTTTCGTGACCGCGGATCCGGCATTGATCACGTCGTCCACGATCGCGACCCTCCGGTTTACGGCAGCGCCGCGGATGGCATGCGGCAATGTGTAGCTCACCTCGTACGGAGCACCCAAGGAAGCTTTCACATGGCGTTCCGTATAGAGGAAATCGATCCCCAACGATTCCGCGACGGCATAGGCGATGAAGGCGCCGCCGACCATGGCTCCGCACACGGCCGACAATTCGTATCCCGACAGCAGGTCCGCCAGTTTATCCGTGAACGGCCTGAGCGTTTCCGGACGGAGGAACGTCTTTTCCAGGTCGAACCATACGTCTCCGTGAAGACCGGATTCCAGCAGGAAGTGTCCCTTGTTGATGTCCAGCAGGTCCTGGAAGGATTCCTTCATGACTCGGCTCCTTGCATCCATGATCGCATGATCGGGAAAGCAAAGGGATAGGGTTGATGGGCGCCTGGATCGGCATGTGCCTGGACCTGGTCGTGCCGGCGGTGCTGATCGACCTGCGCTACCGGGCGGGCCACTGGACCAGGATCCAGGTGTGAGGCGCCGCCATGCGGTGTCCTTGATGTCGGACGCCCCTTCCGCCTATCATGCGCCCAAGCGAGAGTCCCGTGAAGAAACCCAAACCTCAGGAAAAGAAGGGCCACGCCCGCCACGCCAGGACTTCTTCCGTGATCAACAGGCTGTCGAGGATCGAAGGGCACGTCCGGGCCATCAAGCGGATGATCGAAAGCGGTGCGCCCTGCCCCGAGGTCCTGATCCAGCTGGCCGCCGTCGGCTCCGCCGTGCAGAAAACGGCCCGCGTCGTGCTGGAGGACCACATCGACTCCTGCCTGACCCAGGCGGCGAAGGACGGCACGGCCGCCGGGGAACTACGCAGCCTGAAGGACGCCCTGGACAGGTACATCGGCTGATCGGCCCATCCCCGCCGCGACGGCTCATGGAAGCTTCCTGGCACCGACCAACCGCGCGGAATTGACGACGACTCCCACGGAACCGATGTTGTGGAAAAGCGCGGCGCCGATGGGGCTCAGCACCCCCGTCGCGGCCGCGGCAATGCCGATGAGGTTGAAGAAGAGGGCAAAGAACAGGTTCTGCCGGATCGTCCGCAGGGTCTTCCTGCTCAGGCGGATGGCATCCACCGCCTTGAGCATGTCATCCGTCATGAGCACGATGTCGGCCGCCTCCATCGCCAGGTCCGTGCCGGCGACGCCCATCGCCACGCCCACGTCGGCCTGCGCCAAAGCGGGTCCATCATTGATGCCGTCGCCCAGCATTGCGACCTTGTACCCTTCCGCCTGCAGCCTCTTGATGCTTTCGACTTTCTGCCGAGGCAGGAGCCGCGCCTGCCATTCCTCGATGCCCACGGACGATGCGACGCGCCGTGCCGCCGCTTCTCCGTCACCCGTAAGCATGACGATCCGCTCGACGCCCGCTTCCCTGAAGCCGAGGACGGCCTGCTTCATTTCCTTGCGCACCGTATCGGCGACGCCGAGGATCCCGATGGCTTTCCCCTCCGCCGCGACCAGGAGGGGGGCGAATCCTTCCTCCTCCAGAGTGCCTTGCATCGCGGCAAGGGAGGGAGGCAGGATCACCCGATTCTCCCTCAGGAGATCCTCCGTGCCCACGATGGTCACTCGCCCGTCCGTAGCGGCCATCACGCCGCGGCCGGGGAAGACGCGGAACGCATCGGCATGCGGGCCTTCCAGGCCCCATTCCCCTGCCTTGGCCATGACGGCCCGGCCCAGGGGATGCTCCGACAGTCTCTCCGCCACGGCGGCCCGCATCAACACATCCCGCACGGATGCATCTGCCAGCGGGAGGATCTTCTCCACGCGCGGTTCGCCCAGGGTGATGGTCCCCGTCTTGTCCATGGCCACGGCGGTCACCCTGCCGGCGGCCTCGAGACGGGCGCCGCCCTTGATGAGAATCCCCCGCCGGGCCCCGTTCGCGACGCCGGCGATCACGGCAACGGGGGTCGCCAGGACCAGGGCGCAGGGACAGGCGACGATGAGGACGCCCAATGAGCTCGTGAGACGACGGGTGAGCAGGTAGACCAGGGCGGCGAGGATCAGGATGGCGGGGGTGAAATACTTCGCATAACGGTCCGCCATGCGGACGATGGGGGCCTTGTCGTCCCCGGCTTCTTCCATGAGGCGCCTCACCTGGTCCAGGGTGGTGTTTCCCCCGACCCCTGTCGCCTCGATTTCCAGGGCCCCCAATTCGTTCAGCGTACCGGCAAACACCCCGCTGCCCCTGGACTTGGCCACGGGCATCGATTCCCCGGTGATCGGCGCCTGGTTCACCGACGCCTGCCCGCCCAGGACCGTTCCATCCACCGCGATGCGTTCCCCGGATTTCACGATGACGGTCTCTCCGCATGCAATGGAAGACACGGGGACTTCCACGTCCTGACCGCCGCGGCGCACCGTCGCCGTGGCGGGGATGAGCGTGCCGAGCTTTTCCAGGGCCGTCCTCGCCCTCTCGGCCGTGAAATCCTCGAGCAGCTTCCCAAAGAGCATCATGAAGGCGACGAAGGCGGCCGACAGGTATTCGCCATAGAGGACGGAGGCGACGATCGCGATCGTCACCAGCTCATCCACGTTCACCTGGCGGCGAACCAATCCCTTGACGGCGCCAAGGAGGATGGGCGTCCCGCCGACGGCGACCGCCGCCAGGGCCAATCCCGTCGAAAGGCGGGATCCGGTCCCGGCGAGGCCAAGGAGCGCGCTCGCGAGGATCAGGAAACCGGCCGCCGCCGTGATGAGGGAATCACGCGCGGTGAAGACCGCGCGGTACCGTTTCCAGAACCGCATCGCACTATCCCCCCCGGGGGGATAGTGGCCCCTTCCGCCCCCATTGTCAACATGCGGCGGATCCTTCATTGACACCGCGCCCCGATTCCGGTACTCCTGGCATCCATGGGAACGACGAGGGATCGGCCATGGCCGTCACCAGGCTCCTGATCCTGATTTCCGGAGGCGGGCTGTTCGTCGGGCTGTTCACCGCCGCACTTCTGCTTTCCCGACCCCGGGGCAGGACGCGGTCCAACAGGATCCTTTCCCTGCTCATGGCGGTCTATTCCATGAATATCGCGCATCCCCTCGTCTCGTTCGCCTGGCCGGAGATCCTTCCTTCCTCGCCCACGCCGTATCTGACGGAACCGATGCAATTCCTCCTGGCGCCCCTCATCGCGGCGTATTTCCGTTCCCTGATCCAGCCCGATTTCCGTTTCCGCCCCGGGCATTGGATCCATCTGGTCCCCTGCCTCGCCGTCATCGCTTTCAGTCTGTCGCCCGCTCCGGCCGCGATGCAGAAGGCCGTCGGCGCTCCCATGGTGACCATCGGCCTCTGGGCCCTGCTCGTGGCGCAGGTCCTCTCGTATCTCATACCTTCGTTGGGACATCTGCGCGACTACCGGCGCACGCTCAAGGAACGGGTGTCCAACACCGCGGGCATCGATCCCGGCTGGCTGATGTGGTTTCACAACCTCATCCTTGTCTTTTTCGTCTGTTACACCGTCCTCCTCGCGTTCCTGATCCACGACCCGGAATCGTTCCGCCCCAGGGTCGTCCTTGCCGTCGGTCTCAGCGGTTTCGTCTGTGTCCTGGGGTTCCGCGGACTGTTGCAGAAAGAGACGCCGAAAACGGGGGATCCGGATGGACCCAAATACGGCAAATCGGCCCTCTCGGCCGAAGAGGCGCATGCATTGCGGCTGCGGTTGGAGCGCGTGATGGAAACGGAAAAACCGTTCCTGGATCCCGAACTCGACCTTTCCGCGCTTGCGGAGCGCCTGGGAACGGCGAGAAACCGGATTTCCTACGTCATCAACAGCACCAGCGGCGGCAACTTCTACGACTACGTAAATGGATATCGCGTGCGCGAGGTGCTCCGGCTCATGAACGACGCGTCGCGTTCCCGGGACAAGCTGATCTCGCTCGCCTTCGACGCGGGCTTCAACTCCAAACCGACGTTCAATGCGGCTTTCAAGAAGCTCACGGGGCGCACCCCCTCGGAGCATCGCCGCATTGGAGACATAGAAGTCTGATCCTTCCCTCTCAGACGACAGCGAGGCCTTTCCCGGCTACCTTTCCGTTGCCAGGGAGGATGCAATGGAACACGCGGATACTCTGAACAACCCGACGGGCGAGGACCAGGCCGTACGGAGCGCCATGGAAAAGATGGTGGATACCTACGACGCCTACATGCGGAAAGTGACCCTGGGCAGGGAGCATGTCCTGCGTGACAGGACGGTGGGCCTGACACTGGTCAAGCCGGGAGACGGCGTCCTCGAAGTGGGCTGCGCCACGGGCACATTGACGCTCGCGGCCAAGCGGCAAGTGGGGGAACCGGGCAGGGTCTTCGGCATCGACGTCATCCCGGGGATGATAGAGGCCAGCAGACGGAAGGCCGCCCAGGCGGGTGTCGATGCCACATTCCGGCTGGGAAGCATCGATGAGATCCCTTTTCCCGCGGATCAGTTCAATGCCGTGTTATGCAGCTTCATGATCTTCCACATGTCGGAGCCGGTGAGGCGCAAGGGGATCGCGGAGATCCATCGCGTTCTCAAGCACGGAGGCCGATTGGTGGTGCTGGACTTCGCCATGCCGGACCGGCCCCTGTCCCGGATGATCGTCAAGCGGCTGTTCGGCAGCATGATGCAGCATGACCTGCGGGACCTGCTCCCGGCGATGGAGGCCTCCGGGTTCACGGACATGGAAAAAGCCCCGTTCCCGTTCCGCGTGATGGGCCTTCAGGTCCTTGGTTTCGTGCGCGGCGTCGCGAAAAAAGGCTGAGAGCGCAAAGGCCGGTGCGCTAGTATCGGGGACGCCGTAGTACGTTCCCGAAGCCTCCCATTGCGCGCGGACCGCTCCGCGCCGGCCGCCTGCGGCTCCGGGCTTTGGGATGCCGCATGCAGGGTCGCAGCGGCCCGCCGCACGCACCCCGTGCTGTCTACGCCGTCAACCCTTGATCGATCCGATCATCACGCCCTTGATGAAGTACTTCTGCAAAAAGGGATAGAGACACATCACCGGCAATGCCGAGACGATGATGACCGCGTACTTCATGCTGTTGACCAGAAGGAGCGCTTGTCCCTTGTCTCCCCCATCCTGGACTACGCCGACCCCTTCCATCTGCCTCAGCATTTCCTGCGAGTTCACGATGATGTTGCGCAGGACCAGCTGCAAGGGCATCTGGCTCTGCTTTCTCAGGTAGATGAGCGCGGTGAACCACTGGTTCCACTGGGCAACGGCCGAGAACAGAACCATGACGGCGATCAGTGCGGGAGACAGCGGCAGGACGATTCTCAGGAAATAGCGCAGATGATCGCTGCCGTCGATCAGGGCCGCCTCGAACAGCTCTTCGGGCACGTAGGAATGCAGGAAAGTCCTGGCGATGATGATGTTGTACACGCTCACGCATCCCATGAGGATGATGATGATCGGATTTCCTTCGAGATGGATGTTTCTCATCAACAGATAGGTCGGGATCAGTCCGCCTGAAAAGAACATCGTGAACGTCATGTAGGCAATGATGTACTTCTGGAAGGGGACGTTCCTCCGCGACAATCCATAACCCGCCGTCATGACCATGAATACGGAGAGGGCCGTGAAAGCCGCGGTATAGAACAATGTGTTCCTGTACCCGATCCAGATTTCGCGATACTCCACGACTTTCCTGTAGGCATCGAGCGTGACTTTCCTTGGAAAGAGGATGATTCCTCCAGTCGATACCAGAAGGGGATCGCTGATGGAAGCGATCACGATGAAGTACAGCGGATAGGCGATACATAGGAACAGGATGAACAGGATGAGGAACACAATGCCGTTGAACGCGAGATCACCCCGATCGACTTGCATGCTGCCGCGTCTACCAAAGGGAGTTTTCACTGAAACGCCTCGCAATTCTGTTTACAGTCAAGAGCAACAGGAAGTTGACTATGGAGTTGAACAGACCGATGGCGGTAGCCATGGAATACTGTCCCTCCCGGATGCCCGTCTTGAAGACATACGTGGCGATCACTTCCGAAGTCGAAAGGTTGAAACTGGTCTGCATCAAGAAGACTTTTTCGAAACCGACGTTCATGATCTGCCCGCAATTGAGGATCAGCAGGATGATCACCGTGGGTATGATCGACGGGAAATCGATGTACAGGACCCGCTGCAGTCTCGTGGCGCCGTCAACCCGGGCGGATTCGTGCAGCGCCAGATCGACGCCGCTCAGGGCGCTCAGGTAGATGATGGAATTCCAGCCCAGGCTCGCCCAGATGCCGCTCCAGACGTACAGAGGCCTGAAGCTTCCCGCTTTCATCAGGACCTGGAGATACTGGTTTTCGGGATAGCCCAGTCTGTACATGATGTTGATGAGGATGCCCTGGGAGGGGGCGAAGAGGATGTTGATCATTCCCACCAATACGACGACGGAGATGAAATGGGGCGCATAGGTCACGGTCTGGACTATCTTCTTGAACCGGGGGAATTCGCAGCTGTTCAGCGCGAGGGCCAACAGGATGGGCAAGGGGAATCCCGCCGCGAGTTGATAGACGCTGAGGACCACCGTGTTTTCCAGGATGTTCCAGAATGCGCCCAGCGAGAAAAAGAACTTGAAGTGCTTGAGGCCCACCCATTCGCTGCCCAGGACGCCGAGTCTTGGCTTGAAATCCTTGAAAGCCATCAGGATGCCATACAGCGGCATGTAGTTGAACACGAACAGATACGCCACCGTAGGCAGAAGGAAGAAGTAGACCTGCCAGTTCCGGCGCAGGTCTCTTTTCCAGTTGCCCTGGATGTTGGGATGCTCCTCAGATCGTGGGGTCAATAGGGGTTTCCTCCATCAAAAGGCGTCCGCAAACGGTCGTTCGCGGACGCCTGAGGCTTTCCGGTCTACGGCTTGACGGCCTCCAACAGCGGTTACTTCATCAGAGCGTCATAGGCCTTCTGCTTCAGCGCAAGCCAGTCCGAGGCGTGCAGACTGTTCATCTTCGCCGCATAGGCGTCCCACTCGGCGTCGATATTGGCGTTGGTCGTGATCCAGCGCACCATGGTTTCCGTCCTGAGGTTCGCCAACTGGGTGCCGTACGCCTTCATCCTGTTTTCTTCATCGACAGAAAGGGCCATGGAGACATAGACCGTATCTGCTGAGGCCACCCGTGTCTTGTACCAGTTGTTGTAGGCCCAGGTTCTGGAGTTCTTCACGTTCGTATCCACGTTCACGAATTGGTTGCCATAGAACGAGCTGTCCCAGAGGTTGAATGCCGAATTCCACATGCCGAGCTGATTCGGGAATTTGGTCATATCAGCGTCCCAGATGATCTGGGCGACCTTGTCCTGTCCTTCGAATTTCCAATAGACGTCCTTCATGCCACGGGCCAGGGTCATCTTGGCCTCGAGGTCGGAAGCGACGAACTCTGCGAATTTGACCGCCGCGACCGGATTGGGACACTTGCTGAAGATGGTCAACATCTGAGGCTGGATCCTCGTCACCTGGCTCCGCATATAGGGCTTCTTGCCATTGGGAGACTGCAGGGGGCCCATGGGGGTCTGCTTGGCGGGAAGCATGTTCAGGTACTCGCCGTAGGAACCGACAATCGGAGGATTGGAGCCGACTTTGGCGAGGAACGTCGTCCAGTCATCTGTGAAGCTCTCCGGCGGGATGAGCCCTTCCCGGAACAGGTCCTGGAGGTATTTGAGGGGCTCCTTGATCGCGGGATTGATGGCCTGATACACCACCTTCCCGTTCTCTACGGCCAGGTAATCCGAGTTGGTCACCAGCACGCCGAAGGACCCGTAGATGTCAAACGCGCCACCGTTGGCATAGTTGTCCCATTTCAGATACAGGGGAATCGCATTGGCCGGAATGGAGCCCTTGCCTCTGTTGTTCTTGAAGGCCAGGAGGACATTCTTGAACTCCTGCGTTGTCATCGGCACCTTGAGACCCAGTTCATCGAGCCATGTCTGGGTGATCATCCATTGATCCCGCAGATTGCAGTCGAAATCAGCGTCCTGGACAAAGGGGAAAGAGTAGATCTTCCCATCGCTCAGGGAGCAGAGTTTTCTCGCCCTGATGCTCGAGGAGAAGAACTTGTTCCAGGTGGGGGCATATTTCTTGATCAGATCGTCAAGTGGGACAAGGTCATTGGCATCGGCGGCGGTATTCCACATCGGCGTCGGGATACTCACGCCGAATGCAATATCGGGATACTCCCGGCTTGAAAACAGAAGCTGCTGTTTCTCCGCGTCCGTGTAGGTGGTTACTTTGACCCTGAGATTCGTCTGTTTTTCAAACCAATCCCAAACTTCGGTAGTTTCCATGTTCGGGATTTCCGTTCTGTAGTTTACAATGGCGGTGAGCTGCAAGGGCTTTTCTACAATGGGCAACGGAAAACCATCATGGGATTTCCTGGTACCCGTGAAATCCGCGGCCGTGGAGCTTCCTCCGCCCTTGGCCTCGGTCCGGCCACCGGCGAACAGACCGATCGCCGGGATCAGAGTGAAGACGACCATTACCGCAAACGCGAATGACTTGAATCTTCTCATACCGTCCTCCTTTTCCGAATTTGCTTCAGCGTCTGTTGATGCGCTGTCGAAGCCCTACCTATGTCCTCCATCAGCCGGATTCCTTGATCCGCCATGACCCTGTCGCCTCAGGATGCGCTCGAATCACCGTGAAGAAATCGTCTGTAGTTTTCCAGCTTGTGGAATGTAATGCGATTGGCGTCATGGAAATTGTGCGCGCCTCCGATGGCTGTTCGAGACAGGCAGTAGATGTCTCCCTTCTCGAGGAACAGGTCCGCATACTGGAATCCCACCTGTTTGTAGCCTTCGGGCCAGCCGTTTTCCTGATAGTTCAGGAGGTCCTTCACGATCCTCCAGTGGTACAGATCCTCAGATACGGAAAGGGAGAGTATATTCCTCTGACTTCGCCAGGGGATGTTTACCCGGTTGACCAGGGTGATGTATCTCCCTTCGTCATCCCTGATGATGTTGAACTTCGAGAGGTTTCCCGGAAAATCGATGATCCGGTCGAACTCCAGGGGTGCACCAGGGTTGTCTTTGTCCACCCGGTACAGGAGGGCTTTCCCATAATCGGGATCCGCGCCGTTGGTCTGATACCGCATGAAGTTCACGAGACCGCCATCGGGGGTCACGACGATATTGCCTTCCAGATGGGCGGGGTCGCCGCCCTTGACTGCGCCGGGGTAATCCGGGTTATACCGGGCAAACGGCGTCACCGTCCAGTTGGCGGGGATCATGGGGTCTGCCTCCAGAGGAACAGAGATGACTCCGGCGTCCAGCTTGGTGGGGATCTCCCAGGTCCCGAATTCCACCGCCCCCCAGAGGCGGCCGTTATGGACGGTGAGGGGCGTGGGGTTGCGGTGGGGTCCGGGAAGATCGGGTCGTTTCTCTTCGTGACCTTCGAGCAGTGCCGCGGGAGCGCTCCAGGTTCTGCCCAGATCATCGGAACGGAACAGTTCCAGGCTGCCGTATTCCGTCGCGCAGCCCAGCATATGCACCTTGCCCTGATGCCAGAATGTCTTGGGCCAGAAACAGGGATGGATCTCCGAGAGGAAATGCCAGGTGGCACCGTCATCGTCGGAACAGTAGACATGGGAGAGATTCTGTCCTCCCCGACTCCAGTAGAAATCGTGGGAGGCAAGAAGGCGGCCATTCGGAAGCCTGAGGAGGGAAGGGCTGCAGGTGGAGCGTCCCGAAGAGTTGAACGTGTAGTCCTCGGGGTGGCAATAGGCCACGGTAACCCCGGGAGCTGGGCAGGGCCTGAAGAGACGGGCGGACGCCTGGGCGACCTTCACATTGCGCTGGTAACCGCTCAAGCTGATGACATAGTCGATGCCGTTGCAGAGGTTTCCAGCGTCAAACGAGCGAACGTCCTGGGGAACCCGGTAGATCCAGGAGCCGCCACCGGGACCGCCTGACGCGAGCTCCCAGATCTGGATGAGGAACTCGCCCCCTTCCCGGACATACTCCCGTTTGTGTTCCCATTCCATGTGTATGGTCCCGTCGCCGGGGATGAGGCGACGGATGTTCAGCCTGCCGAAACCCATCGGCCTTCTTGTAGGGTTATCTGTCTCAGCTTCTGCCATCATCAGCCCCCGTAGTAGGCTCCAATCGCATCGAGGATTCGCCTCTTTTCGCTCCCGTCTATCCCCAGCAGGGGCTTGCGTACCGAGCCGCCGGGAATCCCACGGGCGCTCAGGACGGCCTTGAAGATCGACAGATCGGATCCGGCCTTCAGCAGCTTGACCGCTTCCGCCGCCTTTCTCTGGGCGGCAGCGGCCCCTTCCAGATCGCCCGCCCTGTACTTCGAGTACAGGTCCACGAAGACTTCCGGCACCGGCCCCGAGCAGCCCGATACGGTCCCATCGCAGCCCATCACCAGGGCTGGCAGAAAGAGGTGATCCGGTCCGAAGACGACGGAGAGACCGCCATTTTTGATCTTGCGGTACTCCTGCAGCCTCGTCATGTCGGCAAAACTGTATTTGATGCCGACGATATTAGGCTCCTCGCTGAGCTGCTCCAGGATCTCCGGCGAGATGTCGTTTCCGGAGAGCTGGGGGATGTTGTAGGTGTACAGAGGGAAGTCCGAAGGAAGGCTGCGGGCCACGTCGCGGTAGTACTGGAGCATGGCCGCATCACTCATCCGGAAGTAGCTGGGAGTCACCACGCCGATCCCGTCGGCCCCGATGTTCCGCGCATGAAGGCTCAGCCGGACGGTCTCTTCCGTGGTCATGGCTCCGGTGTGGACGTATACCGTCACCCTGCCTGCGGCCCTCTTTACCACGGTTTCCGCCACGAGCTCCCGTTCCGCGGCGCTCATGAGATACATCTCGCCTGTGGTGCCGCAGGGGTAAAGGCAGTCCACCTTCTTGAGGATGAGGAAATCGGTCTGCGCTTCCAAGGCGGCCGTATCAATTCTTCCCGCCGCGTCAAAGGGAGTGGTCATGGCCGTGATAACACCAGAGAGTTTCTTCAACCTGTTTCCTCCGATACTATTCGGCGTTCAGTATTGCTGAACGCCATTCCATGTTTCATGTGACCCAACATGTATCACCTGGCGATCCTCCTGTCAACAGAAAAATGCAGGATAACGGGCATGGCGGAAGGAGCGGATCCGCCCTTCGCTTCCATCTGGCGGGCAGCCATCTGATGCTGACCATGATTCAGCGATACTGAATCATGGTCTATTGACGGCAATCGAGGGGTGATGGTATGAAGCACCATGCCGGCAAAAGAGAAAAAGCACGAGCCGAGAGTGAATTCCATCGCGAAGTGCCTTCGCATCCTCGGGAGCTTCACTCCCCAGAACGCGGAGCTGAGCCTTGCCCAACTGAGCCGAATCCATGGCATGCCCAAGAGCACCCTTCTCAACATGCTGCGCACCATGGAGGACGCGGGGTTCCTGTACAAGACCCGGAATTCCATGAACTACCGTCTCGGCTTCAAGCTGATGGAGCTGAGCTACAACGCCCGGGCTTCCCTTTCCATCGTCCAGTACGCCCTGCCCTTCATGGAAGACCTGCAGAGCCAGACTGGAGAGATCGTCTACCTGACGACCCACGTGGACGGGCGGGTCCTGTACCTGGAATGCATCTACCCGACCAAGAAATCCATCACGTATTCTACCAACGGCAAGACGCTGCCCATGCACTGTACCGGCTGCGGCAAGGCCATGCTCGCCTACATGGGTGAAGAGGAGGTGGATGGCATCATTGCGAAATGGGGTCTGCCCAGGATCACCTCCCATACCATCACCAGCCCGACCAAGCTCAAGAAAGCCCTGGCCAAATACCGGGAGCTCGGCTACGCCATCGACAACAGCGAAGAAGGCCATGATGTGCGCTGCATCGCCATGCCGATTCGGAGCACGGACGGCCATGTGGCCGGCGCTTTGAGTATTTCCGGCTCGACGATGACCATGAGGGATGAGAAGTTTCCGGGATACGCCCGGCTTCTGGCTGGCGCCTGCAACTTCCTTTCGCAGTACGCCCAGCTCTTCCCGGCCATGCAGCTCCGGAAAAGTGAGTGATGGGTGTATTGACAGCCTCCCGTTGTGCATCCGAACCCGTTTCCCCTATCCGCCGCCCTCAGCTTACTCACCACGAGTCGCTGACTACTCTTTCGCCGACCTATAACGTGGTCCAGACACGATTCCACGTCCCGAATGCCCGATTTAAACACTTCCGGACAAAGTCGTACCAACCGTCCACTACGGTGAAGGCAGACCGGGATCAGCCGGGTGACTGCCCGGAGGAACGCTGATGTTGGTCCTTAGAGAAGAACGTCTCATCCCTCATCGGGAGGTCCCCTATCATACTCGGCCAAGCAGGCGATGATGGTCCGGATCTCCGCGGGATCGCGGATCACGGCAATCACGGACATCGTGTTTCCACAAACAGGACAGCGGAAGGGGTTCCCGCGCTTACTCCCTGATCCTCGGTGGGTTCCACGCGGCGGAGGATCCGAATGCCTGATGGCTCGAAACCACGGCTCCCTGGATCGGCCTCCCCGCCGCCTGGCTGAAATATGAGGACAGTATGTCGGAGAACAGGCGCCTGTCGTGCTTGAGGAAGGAGCGTAGGACCTTAGGAATGGTCCAGACGAACTGACGGTGCGGCGGGTATCTCCACAAAGAAAAGGACGTGGGGAAGCGGTGCGGTGCATCGCGGTCGCGTTGCACGCAGATTCGGGCCGACGCTTGCCCTTGGCTCCCCACAGGTAGGATCGACCCGCCTGCAGGTGGAAATTTCATTCCGTTCTTGCCTTATCGCTATAGGGAAGAGGGCCGTCGTGAAGAGTTGATGAGGAGCTTCTAAAGTTTCATTCAAATCCTGTCGGGATCTGCTGTCACATCACGTCATGCCTCAGACGCTCATGCATTATGGGATTTGAATCGGACAGGACACTGGAACTCACGGACGGCCCGGACATAAATGCCGGTAGTCATCGTGTTCGAGTTCTGAGCGCCAGTACTCAAGTCCTCGCACCAGGCGGTGCTGTCAACATCCGACGGATCAAGGATACGGTATCCGGCGGAATCACGAAGCATGGCTCAGCATTGTACCGACGTTCGATTCAAATACTGGCATTCTTTCCCTTCCAGATCCATTCAACCCAGGCAATTCAATGGAGCTCTGCAGGCATCGGGGCCCAAGCGGACTGCTTGACACTAGTATTAATGTAACCTATGTTAATTATAACCTATATGACTGCAGAACTGATTCCATCGCGGAAAGGCGGATTGTCCCGTGTCGCCATGGACAAGGGGGAGAGGGTCTCGTGCGTCGCGGAGTTTCTGGACCTCATGGCAAATTGCCCGAGCGACACGATCATCCTCCGGAAGGATGACATCGCCGAGGAGTTTTACGACCTTAAAACCGGCCTGGCGGGAGAGATCCTCCAGAAAGTTTCGAACTACCGCAGGCGGCTCGCGGTGCTTGGGGATTTCGACTCCGTCAAAAGCCGCGCCCTGCGCGACTTCATCCGTGAAAGCAACGGGACCGGGAAGGTGGTCTTCACGGCGGATCTCGAGGCGGCGGTCGCGCTGCTGAAGTGAGGCAGGCATGTCCATTCGCCACGCCATTCTAGGCTTCCTGTCGTGGAAGCCCTTCACGGGCTACGAGCTGAAGGGGCTCTTCGCGGACGCCCTCTCCTTCCACTGGTCCGGAAACAGCAACCAGATCTACACCAGCCTCCTGGAGCTGCACAAGGCGGGCTCCGTGAGCGTCGAGGTGCAGCAGCAGGAGAAACACCCGGCGCGCAAGGTCTATACGATCACCGACGCGGGGAGGGCGGAGCTCAGGGAGTGGCTCCTCTCCGAGCCGGAGCTGCCTGTCTTCCGCAGCATGGCCCAGGCCCAACTTGCCTGGTCCGCGGGCCTCTCGGACGGGGAGCTGGACGGCCTGCTCGCCTCCTATGAACGGCAACTGTCGGACCAGGCGATCATGTGCCGCGAGACCATCAGACGGGGGAGCACCGGCCCGGATCGAAGCCCCCGCGAAAAACTCATATGGAAGAGCATCAACGACAACAGGGCCGCGCTCTACGAGGCGGAGCTGGCATGGACGAGGGGCCTCAGGGCAAAGATCAGGAAGCTGTCGTGATGGGAAGCAGGCCCGCTCAACCCCGATAGGGACCGCGGTACTGCATCTTGGCCGACGTGATGGCGGCGGTGTATGTCGTCGCCTCCTGCAGGCGCAGCATGGGCAACGGGGCGGGCGGAAACTCGCCGAACCACAATGGATTCACGTGCACGACTTCCGCAATGATCTCTCCGATGCGCAGGAGGTCATCCGGGTTGTCGCTGGGATGGACGTTACGGATGGATGTGCTCTGCGCACTCGGCAGGAAGATGGTCTTCGCTCCGGCGTCGGCCTGCGGCGCCGTCCGCCCGCGTCGCATTTTGACGTCGGTGACCCGGTGCCATGGGCCGGTCGACGGATCGGGTACGTGAGCTTCGGTTCCCGCGATGATCGATAGGGGAAGGACGGCGCCGACTTCATCCCCGAGTCGGACCGGGGGACAAGGGCGGCAGCCCCCTCGACAGCCGCTCAACGGCCAGCTGCATGGCGCCCTTGAGCTCGGCGGCCGAAGGACGCCCGAGTACCACGAGACGGAAGATGGCGGATTCGATAAGGCCGTAGAGGAGGTCGTCGGCCACGCGGACGTTGACGGGCGGCAGTTCCCCCGCGCGGATGCCGTCGATGACGATGGTCGCGAGGATGTGGCGGAAACGGATGGTGCGCCTGCGCACGCGGTAGTCGGGATCGTTGCCGCTCTTCGCCAGGTGCATCAGGTAGTTCATCACCACGATGAGCAGACGCCGGTTCTCCTGAAGCCGGTCGAGAACGGTCCCCAGGACCTTCTCCAGTTTTTCGCGGGCGGTGAGGCCCGCGTCGGATTTCACGGAGACGATGTCTCCTTCGACCTCGGCCATGAGCTGCTTGATGCTCCAGTTGAAGATTTCGAGCTTGTTCCTGTAGTAGAGATAGAGGGTGGTACGCGTGATTCCGCAGCGGTCGGCGATCTTCTGGAAGGTGGTGTCTTCATAGCCGTCCTCCATGAAGACATCGAGGGCCCGTTCCAGGATCTCGCGGCGGCGTTTATCGTGTTCGACGACGATTGACATCGGTCCCTCTTCCAAAACTAACACTCTGGCGGGAATTGTTCAATTGTGCTGATTCCGTCTTGCCGTCGGCGCTTTCCCGTGATTCAGCATTCCGCCTCGCCCAGGGTCACGACCCGACGGCCCCCCCCCTCGCATTCAAGAAGGAGGAACCCTTCCATGGAGACATCCAACACCTTGCCTTTGATCCGGGAACCAGCCGACTGCAGGTTGATTTCCCTGCCGATCAAAACGTCTTTTTCGATGAACTCGCCGCGGATCAGGGGAAACCCGGTTTCCAGAAACCTCGGGTAATCCCCGAAGAACCGGCCGAGGAGATCCTCGAGAAAGGAATCCCGATCCACGGGAGCGCCGCGAAGAAGGTTCAGGGAGGTGGCCGGCTTGTCGATCCTTTCGATCTCCTCGCGGTCCATGTTCAGGTTCACACCGATCCCGACGACCATGCCCTTGAAGGTCGTACCCGAGAAGGAAGCCTCGCCGAGGATCCCCGCCAGTTTCCTCCCGTCTACGAGGACGTCGTTCGGCCACTTGATGCCGGCCTTCACCCCGTACGGGGCGAAGGTCCTGCAGAGGACCACGGCCATGTATTGCGTGAGGTTGCCGATGTGCTCCGTGGAGGCCGGCTTGAGCACGATGCTGGCCGCCAGGTCGCCCGCCCCGGTCCGCCAGGAACGCCCCATGCGTCCCCTGCCCCGCGTCTGCCGGTCCGCGACGATGACGTGCCGGTCGGGAAGTTCCGTCATCCGACGCAGGGCGTAGAGATTGGTCGAGTCGGTCTCCTCGAGCCGGGTGAAGGCGTTCCTGGGGAGGGTGCGGCTCATCGCTTCGAGACCAGCTCGACGATCAGGTCACCCACGGAAGACGTGGAGCCGCGGCCGCCCATGTCCCGGGTGAGCTCCGCGCGGCGGGACCGAACGGCCTGTTCAATGGAAGACAGTACCCGCGCGCCGAGATCCTCGTGACCCAGGAAATCGAGCATGAGCTTGACCGTCCAGATCATCGCCAGGGGATTGGCCCACCCCTTCCCCGCGATGTCCGGTGCCGACCCGTGGACCGGTTCGAACATGCTGGGGTGCGCCCTCTCGGGATTGAGGTTGCCGCCGGCCGCGAGTCCGAGGCCACCCTGGAGGACCGCCCCCAGGTCCGTCAAGATGTCCCCGAAGAGGTTGCTGGCAACGACGACGTCGAAATCCCGCGGCCGCTGGATCAGGTACATGCTCATCGCGTCCACGTGGTATTGGGAGGTCTCGACGTCGGGATACTCGGCTTTCAGTCCGGCGAACACCGCATCCCAGAAGACCATGCTGTGATTGAGCGCGTTGCTCTTGGTCACGCTGGTCAGCCGGCCCTTCCGCCCGGAGCTTCCCCCCGATCCGGCGCGGGACCGGGCCAGCTCGAAGGCGAATCGCATGACCCTCTCCGTGCCCTTGCGCGTGAACACGGCCGTCTGCAGCGCCGTTTCATCCGCCGTTCCCTGCCGCAGCCGCCCTCCGGCGCCGCAATACTCTCCCTCCGTGTTCTCGCGGATGAATACGATGTCCAGATCTTCCGGCCCCATGTTCTTCAGCGGGCAATCGCGCGCGTCCAGCAGCCGCACGGGCCTGTAGTTGACGTACTGGTCGAATCCCTGGCGGATGCGCAGCAACAGATCCCGAAGGCTCACGTGGTCCGGAACGCCTGGATATCCGACGGCGCCCAGGAGGATCGCGTCGCTGTCGGCCAGGCGTTCCATCCCGTCCTCGGCCATCATCCGTCCTGTCCTCTGGTAGTACGCGCAGCCCCATTCGTAGTCGGCATAGCGAAAGGCGATGCCGCCGTGCAGTCCGGCCAACCGGTCCAGGACCTTCTTCGCCTCGCGCATCACCTCGATGCCGACGCCGTCGCCGGGAATGACCGCCAGTCTGATCTCCTGCATCCGTGTTCCTCTCTCCGTCCCCGTAAACTGTAGGGAATCGCGCGCCCGCTGTATAGCCGGCGGACCGATCGATGGACGCCTCCGCAATCCGCGGTCGACTACAGCGGCGTCTTTCCCGCCACTGCTGCCGGAATTCAGGGAGCCCCGCGGTCGTGATGGCCGTCATGAGTGGAAAAGCGGCTTCCGCTTTTCGGGCAGCCTTGCCTAGAAAAACGACGTATTGTGATTCACTTTTTCCTCCAATAGATGCAACAGTTCGTCATCGGCGCCATTCGCCTTCATTGCGCCGATCAAATCGTCTTTATATTTTTCATATTCAGAGAAATCCCAGATACCCGCATCACTTCCAAAATTGTAAGTGTTTTTCCGCAACAGTCCCTTCAATACCGATTGGACGGCAGGCGTGGGTTTCATGAGGCAGATCCTGCGGAAAAAGAATAACGGGTAGTATCCTGTCAAGGAGTCGATCTTTTCGACCAGCTCGAAGAGACCGATCACCTCCGTACGATTGTTCTGGCATAGCACTTTCAGGAAATCCTTCTGTTCCTTGTCTTTCTCGGAGTAAACCCAAAGGTTCAAATAGAACAACCGATCATCGGATATTTCCTTTTTCATGATCTCGACGAGATACCCCGGCAGTTGCGGATCGACGGATAGGGCATTGGTCATGATCAGGCTCCGCGCAAATATCTCATTTCCACTATTCAGAGCATCCTTCAAGATACCGAAACCGAATGAATCGTAGAAAAAATCGATGATCTGTGGCAACACGAGCTTGTTGAACAAGTCTTCGAATGGTGCTTTTTCAGGGATATTCGGAATCTCTTCGCTTCGCAGATATGTCACCCTTGGTGGAGGTGGGAAAACCGCGTTCATCTCCTTGGTTCTTGGCGGTGCATCCTTTTTAAGCAACGAGACATCGCCCCTGATTCTTGCCCCGGAAAACAACTCATCGTTGTATTGATACTTCCGCGCCATCGGTTCACCTTCCAGGCAAACCCTGACTACATCATCAGCTTCTTCGTCAATTTCGAAATGCAGGCATTGGAGCAAGGCAATCAAGGTGGTTTTGATCCCGTTGGTTTGCATTCCGATGAATGCTTTTTCATTGCCATTCTTGACCGCATAGTATTCTTCGGAGAAATCCAGTCGGATCCTGCCTCTTTGATCGGTGAACCCAAGAACTGCAGTATTAAATAGAACGAGGGCTATGATTTTTTTCATTCCTGAACTCCTTCTAAACGATGTGATGCGGATTGTCAGGCAATCTGGGGATCGCTCCATCGGAACAGGCTGATCATCCTGATATTCATGAATGTGTCGAATTTGCCTTTCCATCTCAAGATGGTAGACGGTTTTCCGTCGATCCGCGTATGAGCGATCACGGTGACCGTCACCGCGCAGGATGGAACCACCAAAAAAGGACCATGTGGTGACGGGGGGCTTCCTTGAAATCGGGATGGGAGTTAGCCCTCGGGCTACCCCCTCCCCACAGAACGGCTCGGACCTACCAGGAAAGCCGCTCTTCGATCAGCTTCCACCTTACGGGCTATTTCCCTCTCGGTATCCGTTTCCGGATTCGCTCGCCCTTTATGGTTTCTCGGGCCCTCCCGCCTCCCGGTCCGCAGGGTTTTCTCCTCCGCTCCGTTGCCAGGCGCACATCGCACTGGAGTGCGGCGACGGTGATCCTGTCTCCCACGGCGCGAGGGCCCATGGATGCGCTGATCACTCCCCCCGCAGCTCGAGTTCCGCGAGCACGGGAAAATGGTCAGACGGGAACCGGCCCTGTCTTTGGAAGCCGACCTTCTCGATGGAAAGCGGGGAGAACTCCCGGCTCACCAGGATCCAGTCGATGCGGTTTTCCGGTTTGCCCGTGAAGGAATGTGAGGTGCCCGCCCCCTCCTCCGACCTGCCCAGGAGCCGCCATGCGTCGCGCAGGCCCAGCCCCTCCGGCGCGTCGGCGGTGAACCGGGCATGGGTCTCGCAGTCGGGGGGGAGGTTGAAGTCCCCCGAGAATACGCTCGGGAGCCCCCCCGCGATCCGGGGCACGCGCTCCAGGTGCAGGTCGGTCGTCTTCCGGCGGTAAGGCTCGTCCCAATGGTAGTGGGTGTTGAAGACGGTGAAGGCCCGACCCGAGGACCGCAAGCGGAGGACGGCCCACGTGGTCACTCGGGGGAGGTCATTGCCCCAGCTCGTGCTGGCGGGCCGATCGGGCGTGTCGCTGTGCCAGAACGCCCCGCAGGAGTCCGCCTGGTAGCGGACGGCGTCGAAGAAGATGTAGGTATGCTCCCCGGAACGCGATTCGCATTGCCGCTCCGGCGCATCCACCCCATGGTAGCGCCCCACGCCGATCCGTCCCCAGTTGGGGAACCTCATGCCGATCTCGTCCCCCTGGAAAGGATAGCATTCCTGGACGGCGAGGATGTGGGGAGCCATCTGCCCCAGCGCGTCCAGGAAGATGCCCTTCCGCATGTCCCAATGGTTGGGGCCGTCCTCCGACGGACCGCAGCGCACATTGAAGGTGACGAAACGGATCCGGTCCGAATGCATGGGCATATCCTCCGTTGGATCGACGCGAGTCACGGGCCAGTGAAGCCGATTCTGACGCACGGCGTCAAGCCGTCGGGGTCGCCCGGGACCCCGGCTGCGTCACCCTCCTGATCGACTGCGAGGCCTCCCCGCTGCACGCGCAGACAGGCCCGTTCGTGGTAGCGAGCAAACGGATGTTTGGATTGATCAACTTACAGATGGGACCGCAGGCCCCATCCCGGCGATCGCTCCGGGCACTGCGGTCCCCGATCCTACAGGGAGCGGTTCACCCTCATCTCCAAGTCCGACAGCGGGTAGGAGGAGCAGGGATGGACCCACTGAAATTTCCTGTCCGCGATCCTCCGTCCGTCGTGCATGGGGGAGACGAAGAGGTCTCCCTTGATCAGGCGCGCCCTGCACCAGCCGCACTCGCCGCTGCGGCACCGCGAGGGCGGCTCCAGGCCCGCCCGCTCCAGGGCGACGAGGATCGTTTCCCCTCCGGACGCCGGCACCTCCAGCGTCTCGTCCGCGATATGGACCTTCAGCACGTACGTTCTCGACGCGTTCCCCGCGGGGAAGCCGGGAAGCTTCGCGGCCTCGTCGATCTCCCCGAAAAGCTCACGCCGCATGAGACGCCGCGGGATCTTGAGCTTCGCGAGCTCTCCGTCAAGGAACGTGTACATGGCCTGCGGACCGCAGATGAAGAAGCTCGCCTCATGGACCGCCCCGGCAAGCCTGCCAATGAGCTCCGCCGTGATGAATCCCGTAGGCCCCGTCCAGCCCGCTTCGGGCTCACTCGCGATGAGGTGCACCTTGACGCGGTCCCCATGGCTCCTTTCCAGCTCCGCAAGGCCGTCCCGGAAGATGACGTCCCGGGAATCGCGCACGCCGTACAGGATCGTGACCTGCACGTCGGCGTTCCGTTCGACCAGATCGCGCGCCATCGAGTAGATCGGCGTGATGCCGCAGCCGCCGGCCAGGGCCACCAGGCGCCTGCGGTCCCGCAGCCCCTCGTAGAAAAAAGTGCCCACCGGGCCCGAGCTCTCCAGGATGGTCCCTTCCCGCCATTCGCCGAAGATGCGCTCGGTGGCGTAGCCGCCCTTCTTCCGGCGGATGGTGATCCGGTAGACGCCCGCGGCCGCCTCGGTCGGCGTGGAGGAAAGGGAGTAGTTGCGCGTCACCGCGCGGCCGTCCACCGGGACCTTCACGTTCAGGTACTGGCCCGCCCTGAAGGTGGCCAGCCGCTCCGTCCCCCGGGAGGGATCCGGGGCGAGGGTGAAGGTCTTCGTGGATTCCGTCTCCTGCTTCACCGAGACAACGCGCAGGCGCATGGTCCGGGGATGCATCAGCCGCACCGTGGCGTTAACGGGGTCATCGGGCAGGCTGACGGGGGACGCCGCCCTGATCTTCCCGCGGCGCAGGGGGACCAGGCGCACGAACCCCAGCAGATCGGCGATCCTGCCTTTCACGACGATAGCCTTACCCATGGACGGCCTCCTTCTCGGCCTTCAGCTTCGCCAGAAGGCCCTTGGCGACAACGCCGCCGGAGACGTAGGAGCTGCAGTATCCCATGCCCCGGAACGAGAACCCTCCGACGAACTCCAGGTTCTTCACGTACTGCTCCTCCTCGATGCAGAGGTTGCGGGGGATGAGGGAGTCCCACACGCTGGTCTTGTACCCGTAGACGGTCCCCCTGCAGTGGCCCGTATAGCGGGCGAGGGTGTGGGGCGTGGCGATCTCGATCTCCTCGATATGCTCCCGCAGGGAGACGCCGAGCGACTTCTCCGCCTTGTCGATGATCTGGTCCGCCAGCGTCTGCTTGAGGGCGACGTACTCCTCCTGGCCGACCCCGTCCCAGACACCGGCCTCGTAGGTTACGGAAAGGTTGAGGATGCAGGTCCCCGGGGGCGAGGCGTCGGGCACGACGGCATTCACGCAGCTCACGATCAGCCGCTGCGGCAGGGTCGGCTTCGTGGGCAGCACGTAGCGCTCGCTCCTGGCCATGGTGTTGGCGATGAAGTACTCGTAGTCCCTCAGCCCCAGCTCCTCACAGGAGACGTCCATGCCCAGAAACACGCTCACCAGGGAGACGCCCAGCTCGCGCGCGTTGCAGTACCGGTAGGCGATCTCGGGCACCTCGCACTTCGGCGACACCAGGGCGTTGTAGACGGCGTGGGGAGATGCGTTGGCCACGACGTGCCGCGCGCGGATGACGTCTCCATGGCCGGTCTCAACCCCCTCCACCTTCCCGCCCTTCACGAGGATCTTCCCGACCCGCGTGTTGTACTCCAGGCGTCCGCCGAGGGCCGTAAAGCGTTCCGCGAGGGTGAGCGATATGTCATGCGACCGGTCGCTTGGGATGTAGGCCTTCTTGTCGTGGTACATGGCGAGCATGGCGGCCCAGATCGTGAAGTTCAGGCTTGTCGTCGGCACGCCCAGGTATCCCCAGTAGGCGTAGAGGATGTCGAGGAGCTTCTCGGGGAAGCGGAAACATTTCTCGGTCACCTCCTCCACCGTGTAGGAGGCGGTCCTGATGAAGTTGGGGAAGCGCCTAAGCAGATACGCCTTGTCGAGGCCCTCCATATGGGACTCGATGTAGTTCAGGGCGTCCATTACCTCCTGGCACAGGTCGAAGTACCGGTGTAGTTCCGCCTTGCAGCCCGGCACAAGCTTGTCGCACGCATCGATATACGCGTCGACTCCTGTCGGCAGGACGGCGTCCACCTTGTCCTTGGTCAGGACGAGGTGGTAGACGTCGGGCAGGAACACCCAGTCCACCTTGATGCCTATCTCGTCGAACAGCTTCCTCACGCTCCCGGGATTGTCCGGCGACCCAAGGTCGGCCAGGGCGTGCAGGGCCGTCTCGAACTCGAACCGCCCGCGCACGAAGCTGCTGGCAAACCCACCAGGCAGGTTGTGCTGCTCCAGGATCAGGGTTTTAGCGCCTCCGGCTGCAAGCCGGCATCCGGCAGTCAGGCCTCCGTTCCCCGCCCCGATGACCACAACGTCGTATTCCGGTCGAAGGCGTGGGACTTTTCCATTTCCCATTGTGCACTCCTTGTCAGTCATTGGTTGGTGGCATTACCACAAATCATATAACACAAATGTGACTCATGCAAGTTTTTCCGTTCTTTATCTTACTTTTCAGTTTCAATCCATTGGGGTAGAATCCATCAAGAGGCCATAGATGGCAATCGAACTGAGCGAAATTAAATTCCAGAGCTTGAAGGAACAATTTATTAGCGAAATAGAGAAAATGATTATATTGGATAAAATAAAAATAAACGAGCGTCTTCCACCGGAAAGAGAGCTTGCCAGCAGGATGGGAGTGAGCCGCAGCGTCGTCAACGCGGGGATACTGGACCTTGCATCGAAAGGTTTCCTGCGGGTTGTTCCCAGAAAGGGAACATTCGTCAACGATTACCGCACCGAAGGCACCCTTGGCATCTTCAACACGCTGCTCCGCCACCTCGGGGAGGAGATGGCGCCGGAGCTGTTCCTCAATGCAAACGCGGCGCGAAGGGCCCTGGAGGTCGAATGCGCACGGAGCGCCGCGGTCAACAGGACGGACGAGGACATCGCGGCCATGGAGCGGCTGATCGACGCGGCCAAGGGCACCGACGCCGTCGACGGATTGATCGCCATCAACCTCGAGTTCCACCACCGGATCGCCATCGCTTCGCGCAACATGATCCTATGCATCCTCCTGAACGCCTTCAAGGACATCATGCGGCAGGTCCTGGAGCACTTCTACGGGATCCCCGGCGCCCTGCGCCGCTCCATGGAGACCCACGCCCTGCTCCTGGAGGACATCAGGAACGGCAATGCCGGCTCCGCCGCCGCTCGGATGGAGCTGATCTTCACGGACAGCGAGAGGATCTACCGGGAACACAAGGAGCACGAGCAGAAGAATGCACGCGGCCCATGACGACAAGCGGCCCCGCTTCCGCTTCGGCGCCGCGTAGGCGGACGGACGCACGCCGCTTCCCTCTCCGATGATGACGGCCCCGGCGCCGTCGGATTCCATCCCCGGCGGGCCGCCTTCAGCGCTCCCCGCGCATGTAGGGTTCCCCCAGCGCCGCCGGTTCGTGGCGGCCGCGGTTCTCCCGGGAAAGCCCGCCGAGGACAAGGACCAGGAGCGTGGCCGCGTAGGGCAGCATGCTGAGCAGGTTGGTGGGGATCCCCAGGGGCTGCAGGACGTACTGCAGAACGAAGATGCCCCCGAAGAGGAACGCCCCGAGGAACGCCCGCAGGGGACGCCACAGGGTGAAGATGGTCAGGGCGACAACGATCCATCCGCGGCCGCCTGTCAGGCCCTCGGCCCAGGACTTGGAATAGACGAGGGACAGATGCGCGCCTCCCATGCCCGCCAGGGCCCCTCCGGCCAGGGTGCAGAGGATGCGTACGCGGGACACGCGCACGCCCTGGACGGCCGCGGCCGCCGGGTTTTCCCCCACGGACCGCACCCGCATGCCCCAGCGCGTCCTGGCCAGTAGGAAGGCGAGGGCCAGGCCCAGGACCACGGAGAAGTAGAACAGGGGATCCTTGTCGAAGAGGATGTCCCCAAGCACGGGGATGTCGGCCAGGAGCGGGGTCCGCAGGGCGGGCAACTGGTTGGGCAGCGGTACGCCCATGTAGGGCTTGCCTATCAGGCCGGCGATGCCCGTGCCCAGCATCGCCACGGCCAGGCCGGAGACCACCTGGTTGACCTTGAGGATCACGGCCGTGAAGGCGTGCAGCAGCGCCAGCGCCGCCGCCGCCGCCATGGCCGCAGCCACACCGATCCAGGGATTCCCCGTGTGCAGGGCCGCCATGAAGCCGGAGACGGCGCCCACGGCCATCATGCCCTCCATGCCCAGGTTCTGCACGCCGGACCTCTCCGCCAGGATCTCCCCCAGGGTGGCGAGCAGGAGCGGCGTGCCGGCGGCGATGGTCCGGTCCAGGACGGAGACGACGAGCGGATTCATCGGACCCTCACGACGAGACGGTTTGCGAGGAAGAAGTTCCCCGCGATGAGGAAGAGCAGGAGCATTCCGTTGAACACCTGCACGGTGGCCGCGGGAAGCCCCAGGGAAACCTGGATGGCGTCGCCCCCGACGAGGATCCCCGCGAAGAAGAATCCGCTGGCCACGCAGGCCGCCGGGTTCAGCTTGGCCAGCCACGCCACGATGATCGCCGTGAACCCGTAGCCGGAGCTGATGGAGGTCGGGGCGCTCAGGTGGTGGTGGATGGCGGCCACCTCCCCGACGCCGGCCACTCCCGCCACCCCTCCGCTTACGGCCATCAGGACCGCGGAAACGCCGAGGAAGCGGATGCCGGCGTAGCGGGCGGCCTCCGGATTCTCCCCCATCACCCGCAGCTCGTAGCCGAAGCGCGAGCGGCGCATCAGGACGAACAAAGCGAAGGCGGTCAGGAGGGCCAGGACCAGCGTCAGGAGGTGGATGCGCGTCCCCGGGATCAGCCACAGCTGGGCCGCGGGCGCGAAGTCGTCCGTGTAGGGGAAGCCGTGCTGCGTCTTTCCCTTCCACGGTCCCGTAATGAGGAGCGTGATCAGCTCATAGGCGATGTAGTTCAGCATCAGGGAGGAGATGACCTCGTTCACCCCGAAACGCCCCTTCAGGAGCGCGATGAGGCATCCCCAGGCCGCTCCGGCCAGGAATCCTCCAACGAACATCGCGGCGATGAGGAGGGGATGCGGCAGGGCGAGGTTCAGGCCGATCCAGGTGGCCGCGGAAGCCCCGGCCAGGAGCTGGCCCTCCGCCCCGACGTTCCAGAACCGTCCGCGGTAGGCCAGCGCCAGGCCGGCGCCGATGAGGATCAGAGGAATGGCCTTGGTCACGGTCTCCCCAAGTCCATAGAGGCTGCCGAAGGAGCCGGCGAAAATCTTGTAGAGCGCGTAGAACGGATTGACCCCGGCCATCGCGAAGACGACGCCCACCGCGGCCAATCCCGCTGCGATGCTCGCAAGGAGGAGTCCCGTGGAGAAGAAACGCGGGGTTCCCTGGCGGGGAAGGACCTGGACCTCGATCCTCATGGTGCCCCTCCGGCAGGCGCGCCAGCCATCCACAGCCCCACCTCTTCCACGACGGCCCGGTCCCTGTCCACGACCCCCACGACCCTTCCGCCGAACATCACGGCGATCCTGTCGGAGAGCTCGAAGATCTCCTCCAGATCCTCGGAGATCAGGAGGACTCCCTTGCCCTTCTCCCGCAGTTCCAGGAGCAGCCCCCGGATGTACTCGGTGGCCCCCACGTCGAGGCCGTAGGTGGGATGCGCCGCCACCAGAAGCGAATGTTCCCCCGAGATCTCGCGGCCCAGGATGAGCTTCTGGATATTGCCGCCCGAAAGGTTCTTCAGCGGCTCGTTGAGGGAGGGGGTGGAGACCCGGTAGTGTTCCACGATCCCGCGGGCATGGTCCCGGATGGCGTCGTAGTCGAGGAAGAGGCGGCGGGAGAACGGCCTGTTCCTGTGCTGTTTGAGCACCGAGTTCTCGTAGAGGAACAGGTTGGGCACGATGCCGAACTTGATGCGCTCCTCCGGGACGTGGGAGATGCCCAGGTCCCCGATGAGGCGCGCCGAGGCGTTGGTGATGTCCTTCCCGCAGAGGAACGTCTTCCCCGCGTGGGACTTCCTGAGTCCCGTCACGGCCTCCACGAGCTCCCGCTGCCCGTTGCCGGAGACCCCGGCGATGCCGAGGATTTCGCCGCGGCGCACCTGGAGGCTCACGCCGCGCACCGCCTCGTTGCCGCGGTCGCCGCGCACCGAAAGCCCCTTCACGTCCAGGACCACGCCCCCGGGCTCCATCGCCTTGCGCTCCAGGCTGAAAAGCACTTCGCGGCCCACCATCATGCGCGCCAGCTCCCGGCGGTCCACCTGGGCGGGATCCGCGCCGCCTTCCATCCTGCCGCGGCGCATCACGGCCAGGCGCGTGCAGATGCTCAGGACCTCCTCCAGTTTGTGGCTGATGAAGATCACCGAGTGGCCTTCCGCCGACATGCGCCGTACCACGAAGAAGAGTTCCTCCACCTCGCTGGGGGTGAGCACCGAGGTGGGCTCGTCCAGGATCAGGAGATCCACGCCCTGCAGCAGGGCCTTCACGATCTCCACTTTCTGCTGCTACCCCGCGGAAAGCTGCCAGACCTTCCGCCTGGGATCCACGGTCAGGCCGTAGACGCGGGAAAACTCCGCCATCCTCTCGGCCACGCGGGAAGCGGGGAAAAGAAACGGCGCCTCCGGGTCGGCCAGCGCCACGTTCTCCGCCACAGTGTGGTTCTGCACCAGCATGAAATGCTGATGGACCATGCCGATGCCCGCCCGGATGGCGTCCCGGGGGGAGGAGAAGCGCACGGGTCTGCCGTCGATGAGGATCTCCCCCTCGTCCGCGGGGTACAGGCCGTAGAGCACGTTCATCAGCGTGGTCTTGCCGGCGCCGTTTTCACCCAGCAGGCCGAGGACTTCTCCGGCCCCGACGGTGAGGGAGACGCCGCTGTTGGCGGCCAGGGATCCGAAGCTCTTCGTGATCCCCTTCATCTGCAGGGTGCGCATCCGTGCCATGGGCGTCCTGAAACGAGGAGGGAGCCCTGAGGCTCCCTCCCATGCTTCCGGTCCCTCTCAGGACTTGGGCACGTCGCCCACGACGTTCTCGGGGTACCAGAGGATGTCGGTGCCGAGGAGGTAGGCCTTGTCGGCGGTCTTCCCGGCCGGGATCTTCTCGGCGCCCTTGTTGTCCTTGATGGGGCCCATGAAGGGATCGAAGCCTTCGCGGCCCTTCTGCATCTCGCCGTAGCGCTTCATGACCAGGTCGTAGACGCTGATCTTGCCGAGCGCCTTGTCCTCCACGGTCTTGGCCTTGAGGGCGTCGACGAACTTGGGGTTGATGGGGGTGCCGAACTCGCCGCCCAGCTGGGCCGCCTTGTCGGAAGCGAGCCACCACATGTCCGCGTTGGTCCACTTTCCGTCCTTGATGTCTTGAAGGATTTTCACGTACATCACTCCCCAGTCCACGAGCTGCCCGGAGACGCAGGAATCTGGCCCGAACTTCTGCATGGGGCTGTAGTGGCTGAAGGTGTAGATCTGCTTGCCGGCCTTGGTGTGCTCTTCGCCCACCTGCACCACGCTCTGGGTGTCCTCGGTGAACGCCAGGCAGTCGACGCCCGCGGCCACGAGGGCCTCGGCGGCCTCCTTGGCCTTCTGGGCGTCCATCCAGGAGTTGATCCAGCGGACCTCCACCTTGGCCTTGGGATTCGTCGCCTGCACGCCCAGGGCGTAGGCGTCGATGTGACGCACGACCTCGGGGGTGGGGAACGCGCCGACGTAGCCGACCTTGTTGCTCTTGGTGAGGGCGCCGGCCATGAGGCCGTCCAGATAGTACATCTGGTACAGGTCCGCGAAGTAGGTGCCGACGTTGGCCGCCTGCTTGTAGCCGGAACAATGCATGAACACCTTGTTCGGGTACTTGGCGCCCGCCTTCACGGTGTCGTCCATGAAGCCGTAGGAGCAAGTGAACACCACGTCGCACTTCTCCTCCTGGATCAGGCGGTCGATGAAGCGGGCCGCGTCCCCTTCGGGCACGGACTCGACGATCACCGTCTTCAGCCAGGGCAGCTTGCTTTCCGCGTACTTGCGGCCCACGTCGTGGGCATTGGTGAAGCCGAGGTCCCCGACTGGCCCGACGTAGACGAAGCCCGCCTTGAGCGTCTGCTGGCCGCCGGCGGAAACCGGCTTCTCCTTAGCGCCTCCCGCGAAAGCGGCGATGACGCCGAAGGCGACGAGAAGCGCCACGGAAATCGCGACGATTCGATTGCGTTTCACCTGGGACTCCTTTCCTGGGTACTGGGGTGGGAAATCGATGGAAGGATATAGCCGCGCCCGCGGGGCGTGTCAAGGTCCCGCGGTAGACGCAACGCATGGGCGGGGGGTAGACTGGAGGCCATGAAGTCGGCGCGCGTCATGGTGGTCGAGGACGAGGCCCTGGTCGGCATGCAGATCAAGGAAGGGCTGGAGACCCGGGGCTACGCGGTGCCCGTCGTGGCGCTCTCCGGGGAGGAGGCGCTGGAGAAGCTGGCCGACACGGAACCGGACCTCGTGGTGATGGACATCCGCCTGCGCGGAGGCATGAACGGGGTGGAGGCGGCCAGGAGGATCCGGCAGACCTTCGACATTCCGATCATCTACCTCACCGCCTACTCCGACGACGAGACATTGAAGCAGGCGCAGGCCACGGAGCCCTACGGATTCGTGCTCAAGCCCTACGACGAGCGGGCCCTGCACGCGGCCGTCCAGATGGCCCTCTTCAAGGCGGAACGGAAGAGGGAGACCGAGGAGCGGGAACGCTGGATCGCCTCGGTGCCCGACAACATCCACGACGCTCTCATCGTATCGGACGCGAAGGGCACCATCAAATTCCTCAATCCGGCGGCGGAGGCTCTCCTGCACATCGACAGGAAGGACGTCATCGACAGACGGCTGCCGGAAATCCTGTCCTTGAAGAACCCCCTCACGCGCCAGCGCATTCCGTTCCCCGTCTCCGGCCCCCTGGTGGAAGGCCGCAGCAGCAAGCAGGGGGATTCGCTCCTGATCGCCGCAGGCGGGAGGGAGAAACAGGTGGAATGCAGCATCTCGCCCCTGCGGGACGCGGCGAACACGCTGTTCGGCCTCATCTTCGTCTTCCGCGACCTGACCGAGGAGCGGCGCGCCTTCGATCTGGTACCCAAGGAGATGGAAGAGATCGCGCGGATGCGCCGCAGGCTCCTGCCGCCGCGCGACGAGGTCCTGGACGGCACGAAGTTCACGTGGCTGTTCCACCCGAGCAGCGTGGCCGCCGGGGACGTGATCAACTGGTTCCGTCTCGACGGGACACGCGTCGGTTTCTACGCCCTGGACGTCCTGGGCCATGGGATCGTGCCCACGCTGTTCTCCATGACGCTGCACCGCTACCTCTGCCCGGACATGGAGCAGGAAGGACTCCTCCTGAAAAGGACGGGCGGCGGACAGGAGGTCCGCGATCCCATGGAGGTGGTCCAGGAACTGCAGCGCAGGCTCTACCAGCGGGACCAGGGCAACCCGGTCTTCACCATGGTCTACGGGATCGTGGACGGCGAAGCGGAGGAGATCCTTCTGGTGCGTGCCGGATTCCCCTATCCCATCCTTCAGTCGGCCGCCGGGGAACTGAAGATGGTGCGCAACGAGGGATTCGCGGTGGGTCTCTTCCCCGATGCGGCGGTGACGGAGGAGAGGATCCCCTTCCGTAGACAGGACAGGCTGATCCTGTGCTCCGACGGCATGGTGGACTGCGCGAGCGGCGACGGGACGTTCTTCTCCCTGAGCCGCGTGGTCGAAGTCCTGGCGCGGGAGAGGAGATCGACCCTGAAGGCGGTCGCCGACGCCCTGGAACGGGACCTCGTCGCCTGGAGGGGCAGCGAACGCTTCGACGACGACGTAACGGCCGTCCTGCTGGAACGCCAGTAGCGGGGGGCCTCAGGCCTCCTGGAAGGTGAGCAGGGTGGAGGTCCCCGCCTTCGCCTCCAGTTCCAGGGTTCCTCCGACCTGGCGGACGAGCATCTTCATGATCCGCAGACCCAGGGTGGACGGCTCCTCGCGGTCCAGGTCCGGCGGCATGCCCACCCCGTCGTCGGACACCCGCAGGAGGATGGTCCCCCCTTCCCCGCGGCGGAGGGACACCGTGATGGAACCCTCCCTGTCCCCGGGGAAGGCGTGCTTCAGCGAATTGGTGAGCAGCTCGTTCACGATCATCCCGCAGGGCACGGACAGGTCCATGTCCAGCTCGCATTCGTCCAGGTCCGTCTCCACGCGCACCCGCTCCGTGCGTTCCACGTAGGAGTGCCGCAGCTGCATCACCAGGTCCCGCAGATACGCCGAGAAGTCGATTCTCCGGGAGGCCCCGGCCTGGTAGAGTTTCTCATGGATCAGGGCCATGGACTTCACGCGGTCCCTGCTTTCCCGCAACTGGGAGCGGACGCCCTCGTCCTTGGAGGCGTTCGCCTGGAGGGCCAGGAGGCTGGAGATCACCTGCAGGTTGTTCTTCACGCGGTGGTGGATCTCCTTCAACAGCAGGCGGTTGCGCTCCCCTTCCTCGGCCATCCTCTGCGCCGTGATGTCGCGCACCAGGAAGAAGGCTTCTTGGTCCCCGCTGACGGTGATCCTGACCTCCACGTCCCGAATCTGCGACTCGACGGGAAGCCGCAGGGAAAGCACCTGCGGCGGCCCGCCGTCCCGGATCCGAGCGGCCGCGTCCAGGCATTCCTGCACCATCGCCTCCGACACGACGGGATAGACGGCATGCAGTTCCCTGGCGTTCTTCCCGACGGTCCCCTCGGGGGGCATCGCGAAGCGGGATGCGGTGGGCATGCGGATGTCCCGGATGATCCCGTCCGGGCCGCAGGAGAAGATCATGTCCGGAATCGCGTCCAGGAAGGCCCTGTACCTGCGCTCGCTGCGCCGCAGCGCCGCGGCGGACTGCTCCAGGGTGTCCAGCATCCCGTTGATGGAACGCCCCAGGGCCGTCAGCTCGTCGTTGGCCCGCGTGGGGACCCGCAGGGACGGGTCCCCCCTGGTCCCGACCGTCTTTACGACGCGGGTGATGTCCTGCATGCGGGCGATCACGCCGAACTCCAGGAAGCCGATGACGACGACGAGGAATACGACGCCGACGAGGATCATCCAGAAGGTGAACCAGCGGGTGCTCAGGAGCTCCTGCTCATGGATGTCGCGCGGGCCCTCCACGCGCAGGAGGAAGCCGTCCGTCCCGTCGATGTCGAGCAGGGCCGTGTAGCCGCCGATCTTCCCGCCGTCGATCGGCTCCGCCAGGATGGCACCCTCCATGACGTTGTCCTGCATCCGGCGCAGGTCCGCCGGCCGGTCGGCGGCCGCGCGCGGGAACAGGCCGAAGGCCACGCCGAGGCTTCGGGACCGTCTCTGCGTGTAGGCATCGTCAATCCAGCGTCCGACGATCAACACGCCCCGCGGGGGGAGTTCTTCGCGGCTGGGGACGATGCCGTGCGCGGCAATCAGCGCCGGACCTTCGGGAAGCAGGACGAGGCCGCAGATCCCGGCCCTTTCCATGTCCAGGCGCGTCAGCCTGAGGTGAGCGGCCAGGTTGCGGGCGATGGCCCGCGCATGCGGGCTGTCCAGGCCGTCGCCGTCGCCCGTCGCCATGGCGGCGACGGTTCCGGCCCGCCCGTCGAGATACACTGTGAAATCGAGGCTGAGGTTCAGGAGCGTGTCCTCCTGAAGGTTCGCCTCCGGGTATCCGGGCGCCTCCCCTCCCACGAACTCGTAGGAATCGTCCCAGACCGCGTAGTCCCCGGCGATGGCGCGCAGCGACTCCAGGTCTTCGGCAATGCCATTGCGCACCCTCTCCACGTCCTTCTCGACGGCCTGCTTCTCCAGCCGGCTGAAGTCCCCGGTGAGGATGATTCTCGTGATCGCGATGATCAGGGTCAGCATCACGACGAGGGTGATCCCCACGACCAGAAGAACCTTGGTCCTCACCCTTTCATCCTAACATCCCGTCGGGGGCACCGCAATGAGGGTCCCGCGGCAGCCGGGATCCGACGCATTCCCCCCGGGGCGTTTTCCTGCTACAGTCCGCCCATGAACGGGGAGATCCGGGAATACGTCCAGACCCTGGCGCGCCGCGCCAAGGATGCGTCCGTCGGCCTCAGGGGCCTGCCTGCGGAACGGAAGAACGGGGCGCTGCTGGCAACGGCTTCCCTGCTGGAGCTGAGATCCGGCCCGCTGCGGGAGGCCAACGAGAAGGACCTGGCCGCCGGAAGGAAGGCTGGTCTGTCGGCTCCCCTTCTCGACCGCCTGGAGCTTACGGACAAACGGATCTCCCTCATGGCATCCTCCCTGCGGGAGATCGCGGCCCAGGAGGATCCCCTGGGGGAGTTGAGCGGCGTACGCCGTCCCTCGGGATTCACGCTGCAGAAGGTGCGCATTCCCATCGGCGTGGTGGCTGTCATCTACGAATCCCGGCCCAACGTCACCGTGGACGCGGCGGCCCTCTGCCTGAAGTCGGGCAATGCCGCCGTCCTTCGGGGGGGCAGCGAGGCCGCGGAAAGCAACCGGGCGCTCATCGCCGTGCTGCGGGAGGGCTTCTGCTCAACGGGGATCGACGGGGACTGCCTGCAATACATCGAACGGCGGGAATACGAGGCCATCGACGCGCTGGTGCGCCTGGAGGGCCTGGTGGACCTGGTGGTGCCCCGCGGCGGGGAGGCCCTGATCCGCCGCGTGGTGGAGAAGGCCTCCGTGCCCGTGATCAAGCACTACAAGGGCGTCTGTCACCTGTACGTCGACGAATCCGCGGACCTTCCCATGGCGGCCCGCGTCGCCGCCAACGCCAAACGCCAGCGGCCCGCCACCTGCAATGCCCTGGAGACGCTCCTGGTGCACCGCTCCGTAGCGGCCGCCTTCCTGCCCATGGCCCGGGAAGCGATGGCCGACGTGGAGCTGCGCGGGGACGCCGAGGCGCGGCGCATCCTCCCCGGCATCGCCGAGGCCGAGGAGGAGGACTGGCACGCCGAGTATCTGGACCTGATCCTCGCCGTGAAGGTGGTGGGAAGCCTGGAGGAGGCGGCGGCGCACATCGAGAAGTACGGCTCCTCCCATACGGACGGAATCCTCGCGCGCGACGCGGCCCGCATCGAACGGTTCGTGCAGATGGTGGACTCCGCGGTGGTGACGGTGAACGCCTCCACGCGCCTGTCCGACGGCGGGGTTTTCGGCCTGGGCGCGGAGATCGGCATCAGCACGGACAAGCTCCACGCGCGCGGCCCCATGGGCCTGCGGGAACTGACCACCTATAAATGGGTGGTGCGGGGAAACGGGGACGTCCGCGGCTGAGTTCATCCCGAAAGGAAGACGGCCAGGCTGCGGGCGCCCACAACGTAGCCATCCTGGCAGACCGACTCCTCTTGCCCTGGTTCCAGAATGTCCCGGGGAGAAGGCCTCGAAGTGTCCATCGCCAGCTTCCACGGGCCGCGCCCCCTGGGGGGCTGCGGCAGGACGAAGCACACTTCCTCCCCTGAGGCGTTCAGTGCGATGAAGAAGTCATTGTCGTCCACGTCCGCCTCGATCTCCGCGCTGCCCCCGTCGATGCGGAGGGCGAGCACGTCGTCCGTTCCGTCCCAGTCGGGAGGCCCGCCGTCCGGCGCGTACCAGCTGATGTCCGGGATCGTGTTGTGGTTCGAGTCCTTCCCGTTGTAGAACTCCGGCCTTTGGAAGGCCCGGTGGCGCATGCGGAAGCCGATGGCTTCCCGGCAGAACCGCAGGATGTCCGCGTGGTTTTCCGCCGACCGCCAGTCGTACCATGAGATCTCGTTGTTGTGGCAGTAGGGGTTGTTGTTGCCCCTCTGGGTGCGCCGGAACTCGTCCCCTCCCAGCAGCATGGGCGTGCCCTGGGAAAGGAACAGCGTGGCGAGGAAGCTCTTCACGAGGCGGCCGCGGACCTCTTCCACCTCGGGATCGCCGCTCCATCCTTCCACGCCCCAGTTGCGGCTCAGGTTGTGGTCCGACCCGTCGCGGTTGCCCTCCCCGTTCTCCAGATTGTGCTTGGCGGAGTAGCTGACAAGGTCGTTCAGTGTGAAGCCGTCGTGGGAAGTGAGGAAGTTGATGCTGTGGAACGGCTTCCTGCCGTCGCGCAGGTACAGGTCGGAGCTTCCTGCGATCCGGGTTGCCAGGTGGCGCGCCATGCCATTGTCCCCGCGCCAGAACTTCCTTACGTCGTCGCGGAACCTGTCGTTCCACTCCGCCCACCGTCCCCCGGGGAACCACCCCACCTGATAGGCGCCTGCGGCATCCCAGGCCTCCGCGATGATCTTGGTGTGCCGCAGGATGGGCTCCTCGGCGATCCGCTCGAGAATGGGTGGATTCTCCATCAGGTTCCCGTTGGTGTCCCTCCCCAGGACGGAGCCCAGGTCGAAACGGAAGCCGTCCACGTGCATCTCCATGACCCAGTAGCGGACGGAATCCATGATCAGGGTTCGCACGATGGGGTGGTTGCAGTTCAGCGTGTTGCCGCAGCCCGAATAATTCCTGTAGAATCTCCGGTCCTCGTCCAGAATATAATAGATGGAATTGTCCCAGCCGCGGAGGCTGAGCGTCGGACCCGTCTCGTCCCCTTCCGCCGTGTGATTGAAGACGATATCGAGGATCACCTCGATGCCCGCCTTGTGCAGTTCCCGCACCATCTCCTTGAACTCGTCCACCTGCTCCCCGAGGCTTCCGGAGGCGGAATACAGGCCTTTCGGCGCGAAGAATCCGATCGTGCTGTAGCCCCAATAGTTGTTGAGGCGCTTCCCGGTGAGCGGATTGACCCGGGTCGTCTCATTCTCGTCGAATTCCTGCACGGGCAGGAACTCCACGGCTGTGATGCCCAGTTCCCGCAGGTAGGGGACCTTTTCGATGACACCCCGGTAGGTGCCGGGATGCTCCACGCGGGCCCCTTTTCCCATGGTCAGGCCCCGCACGTGCGTCTCGTAGATCACGCTGGTCCGAAGCGGACGGTTCAACGGCCTGTCGCCCTGCCAGTCGAAATCGTCTGCGACCACGATTCCCTTGGGCATGCCGGACGCGTCGGAAACGGTGGAGAAGGACAGGTCCCCCTCGGGAGAGGCGGGATCGAAGCCACGCGCATCCGCCAGATCCCAGGTGAAATTGCCCGTCATGGCCTTCACATAGGGATCCAGGAGCAGCTTGTTGCGGTTGAAGCGGTGCCCTTTCAAGGGCTGATAGGGGCCGTCCACGCGGTAGAGGTACAGGGCGCCGGGACCGATCCCGTCCACCTGCACGTGCCATACGTCCCCGGTGCGGTTGTTCACGGGGTCCAGCGGGATCTCGTGGCGCGGCACCGCATCCCGGGCCGAGTCGAACAGGAGCAGCGAAACGGCCGTGGCGTTACGGCTGAAGGCGGCGAACTGGACGCCCCGTGAGTTCACCGTGGCGCCGAAGGGAAGGGGCTTGCCGGCACTGACGTGGATCTTTTTTTCGATGGAATCCTCCTCGCGGACAGGAAAACAGTGTAGCCGCAACGGGGCGCGTTGACAACCGGAACGCCGTCTATCCCTTCCATGCCTCCACGGAGCGCGGCGCGCCGTCGTATACGGTGCGGCCGTCCACGGTGAGGCGGAAGACGTCGGCGCTCATCCTCGCGTCGACCATCCTCCCGTGCAGACGCAGGCCGCTCATGGAAACGAAACCCGTAGCCGGAGGATGGGGGTTGATGCGGCAGGAACCGTCCAGGGCGGGGTCGATGCCGAAGGCGGAGAAGAGCAGAGCCTCCGCGCCGGCCATGCCGGAGATGACGTTGGCCCGCTTGTGCGCGGGAAGGGCCGGCCGGTCGCAGGAATGCTCCTGCGGGAAGTAGGCGAGATGGCGGCCCATCCAGAAATGGCGCCCGAGCACGTCCCAGGCCAGGGCGTCCTCGCCCTGCTCGAAAAGCGTCTGGACGAGTTGGGGGCCCTCCCCCGTGTACGCGCCGGAGCCTGACCAGTCGGGATCGTTCACCTCGTAGTGCACGGTGTCCACCTGGCCGATGCTGGAGACGCCGTAGGCGCCCAGGAAGCCCGCGGAGGAAAGCTTGTCGAACAGGATCCGGCTCATGGCCGGCGTGGCCGCTCCGGCGCGCACCGCGTCGTAGACCTGGATGGAGTAGGCCGTCTCGCGGTGCCCGTCCGGATACAGGCAGTCGAACCAGCCTTCCTTCTCGTTCCAGAGGGTCCGCCGGACCGCCTCCAGGATCCCGTCCGCCTTGGCCCGCCAGGCAGCCGTATCGCGATCGCCGAAGAAATCCCCCAGGTCCGCGATCCGCCGCAGGCAGAACGCCCGTTCGGCGTTCGGACTGGCCGTCACGTGCTCCCATCCGGCCCCCCGCATCTCGAGGAGGTTCTTCTGCGTGCCGTAGTCGATCAGCCCGGTCCCGGGATCCTCCTTCGACTCGTTCCAGAGGGTGAGCCGTTTGGCCTCCTCGTAGAACTCGCGCGAGGGCCCCTGGATCAGGGCCATGCCCCAGACCAGGCTCACGAAGGACCAGACCGAATAGGCGTAGGACACCCCGATGCCCGTGCCCGCCGGCGTGACCGCGTAGAACCTGTCCAGCCCGATGCCGTGCATCGCCCGCACGGTGGGCAGGAGCTTTTCCCCGAAGGCCAGGGGCGCGATCCTGGGCAGGTAGCCAGCGAGGTCCCAGAGGTAGCAGCACATGCAGCCGCCGTCCATCCCGGAGGTGGCGAATTGGGGATGCAGGGCGAAGTCCGGATGTTCCCAGAGGCAGATCAGGCCGCAGAGCACGGACCTGTAGTAGTATTCCTTGAGTCCAGGAAGGTCCGACTCGATGCGGGGCAGGTTTTCAAAAACCGCGTCGATCCGCCCCTCCCAGTTGGTCCGGGCCGTCTTCACGCGCGACGCGGGGTCCGCCGCCGCGGGCTTGGATCCCGCCTTGCAGATCTCCACCGTCAGGGTACGTACCAGGGTTCCGCCCGGAAGGACCTCCGCGGGCCGTGCGTCCCAGTCCGCGGAAAGCAGGGTTTCCGCCGTGCTCCATGACCGGCCGTCCGCCTCCGCCGTCGGCTCCTTCCCTGCCTTCGGGGGGCCATAGCCCCACTCGTCCAGGGGCCGGAAGGCGAGGGTTCCCACGCTCAAGCTGGGACGGAAGGCGGCGTGAAGGCTCCGCTGCGACCGATTGGTGAACCGGACCGTGAGCACGAAGGCCGAAGCATCGAACAAGGGGGTGAGGCGGCTCTCGACGGCGAAGGACAGCAGGCCTCCCTCCCTGAAGTGATGGTAGCTGCCCCGCCGTACGATGGCGTCGGGATACCATGTCCCGCCGCAGTACAGGATCCCCACGTCGTCCTTGCCGCGGTCCCCCGTGTCCGCGAGGTCGACGGTGCCGTCGATGAGGAAATGGCAGACCGCCCGGAAGCCCAGGGTGGCGAAGGGCGCGGAGATCAGGTCGGAGACGCCGGCCGCCGTGTCCTCCAGGGGCTTCACCGTCGTCCTCCCGCTTCCCACCCAGACGTGGTTGGGCGGCGTGAGCAGGGCGCGAAGATCGATGCTGAAGTTCTCGGGTTTCATGCGCCTTCCGTTCCGGCCGGGGGATTTCCGACCAGTCCCAGGGGCTCCGCGGCCTCCCGCATTCCCAGGATCGCGTCCGTGATCAGCTGCGTGACGTCCACCCCGAGCATGGCGGCGCCCTTCTCGATGACCTCGCGGTTCACCCCGGCGGCGAACTTCCTGTCCTTCCACTTCTTCTTCACGGAGGAGGCCTCCAGGTCCAGAAGGCTGCGGGAAGGCCGTACCAGGGCGGAGGTCACGACGAGTCCCGTCAGCTCGTCCACGGCGAAGAGGGTCTTTTCCAGCCGGCTCTGCGGCTCCACGTCGGAACAGATCCCCCAGCCGTGGCTCACGACGGCACGGATATAGGACTCAGGCCACCCGGCCTCGCGGAGGATCTCGGGGCTTTTCTTGCAGTGCTCGGCCGGGTATTTCTCGTAGTCGATGTCTTCGACCAGGCCGTTCCCGCCCCACACGGTTTCGTCTTCCCCCGCCAGGCGCGCCATGTGGCGCATGACCGCTTCCACGGCCAGCGCGTGTTTGACGAGACTGTCCGTGGCATTGTAGGCGGTGAGCAGGCGGAACGCCTCTTCGCGGGTCGGAACGTGTCCTTCCATGTCTGGTCCCTCCGATTTCGCCGGGAGTGTATCCCAGCCCGGGGCGCAGGGCAAGACGAACGGGAAGTCCGCGAAGCCGGACGGCGTCATCCGCGTCTTCACAGCCCTCCTCGACGCCGCCGGATGGC
>Ga0153915_10000407_pt1 | contig 39435 bp, 34 predicted proteins | sample Opewatmetagenome_2_FD_107003 | JGI IMG/M metagenome (GOLD analysis project Ga0153915, IMG submission 107003) | Freshwater wetland microbial communities from Ohio, USA - Open water 3 Core 3 Depth 3 metaG | ecosystem: Environmental > Aquatic > Freshwater > Wetlands | place: USA: Ohio, Lake Erie...
CGGCCTGCCTCAGGGCAGCCCCGTGGAGCACCGGATCTCCGTGAACGCCCAGGCGATGATCCAGATCTCGCGCAGGCGGCTCTGCCGCGGGGCGTCCCCGGAAACCCGGGAAGCCTGGGCCGCGGTGCAGTCGCCCGGATTGTCCATGTTTTGCAATAAAACCACCTGATTTTGCAATGACAATGCATAAAAAAGCCTATACAGTCCGTCACGATGTTCCATGATCCATCAGCCAGACAGCTGAAGCGTTCCGGAAAGAGCGGACTTTCCAGGGACAGACAATATCTGCTGATGATGCTCCCAGTCCTCATCGTCCTGATCCTCAATGACTATCTGCCCATGTTCGGCATCGTGGTCGCCTTCCAGGACATCAGGTACGGCAATGGCCTGATCCAGGGGATCCTCCACGGCAAGTGGGTAGGATTGAAGAACTTCGAGTTCTTCACGGCCACGCCGGATGCCTTCCTCATCACGCGGAACACCGTCCTGTACAATGGCGCCTTCATCGTGCTGGATCTGGTGTTCTCCGTGGGACTGGCCTACCTGATCCACGAGCTCGGCAACCGGCGGCTTTCCAACATGTTCCACACGATCATCCTCATGCCGCATTTCCTCTCCTTCGTCGTCGTCTCCTACATCGTCTATGCATTCCTCCACGTCGAGCTCGGATTCGTGAACCGGCTGCTCCAGTCCTTCCCCGGCGCGGATCCGGTCCGATGGTACCAGGAGCCGGCCTACTGGCCCTTCATCCTTTCCCTGGTCCACGTCTGGAAGTACGTGGGCTACAACAGCATCGTCTACCTGGCCGCGCTCAAGTCCATCGATCCCCAACTGTACGAGGCGGCGACCATCGACGGGGCGGGCAAGTGGAAGCAGGCCCGGCACGTCACCCTGCCGCTCCTCGTGCCGCTCATGATCGTGCTGACGCTGCTCGAGGTGGGCAAGATCTTCTATTCGGACTTCGGGCTGTTCTACCAGGTCCCTCTCGATTCCGGACCCCTCTTCCCGGTGACCAATGTCCTGGACACCTACGTCTACCGCTCCCTGGTCAACATGGGGGACATCAGCATGGCGGCGGCGGCCGGAGTCTATCAGGCGTTCGTTGGCTTCGTGCTTGTGCTCGGCGCGAACTGGCTGGTACGGCGTTATGACAAAAGCTATTCGCTCTTCTAGGGGCGGCAATGCCCTGTCGCCGGCCGTCAACGCGGCCGCCACGGTCCTCCTGGCCCTGGGCTCCCTGCTGTGCCTCTTCCCCCTGGCCCTGGTGCTCGCCGTGTCGTTCACCCCGGAACGGGTCATCGCGCTGAACGGCTATTCGATCCTCCCGGCCGCGCTGTCGTTGGAGGCCTACGCGTTCCTTTTCGCGGAACCGCTGCGGATCGTGCGGGCCTACGGCATCACGATCTTCACGACCGTGACGGGAACGGCCGTCGGGCTCCTGTTCATCAGCCTGTACGCCTATCCCCTGTCCCGGCGCGATTTCCGGTACCGGAGGTTCTTCACGTTCCTCGTCTTCTTCACGATGCTCTTCAATGGCGGCCTGGTCCCCCGGTATCTGGTATACACGCAGCTTCTCCACGTGAAAAACACGCTTCTCGCCCTGATCCTGCCGCTGCTGGTCAACGGGTATTTCCTCCTGATCATGCGGTCCTTCCTCTCCACGACACTGCCGGAAGAGGCGCTGGAGTCCGCGCGGATCGACGGCGCCGGGGAGTTCCGGATCTTCTTTTCCATCGTGCTTCCGCTGGCCAAGCCGGCGCTCGCTTCCATAGGGCTTTTCTATACGCTGCGCTACTGGAACGACTGGTTCCTCAGCCTCATCTACATCACGAACGACAGGATCGTGAATCTCCAGTACCTGATGTACCGCGTGCAGCTCCACATCGAGGAACTGCAGAACGCGAGCATGCAGAACATGTCCCTGCAGGCGATCCGGGAGATGGCCGACATTCCGTCGGAGAACGTCCGGATGGCGATGGCGATAGTCGGGATCGGGCCGGTCATCCTGGCGTATCCCTTCTTCCGGCGCTACTTCGTGCAGGGCCTGACCCTGGGTTCGATCAAGGGTTGACGGGTTCCGTTTTGACGACATGAACGGCAAGGAGGTTCCTATGAAACACGGTTTGGGAATGCGGGCGTTCGGGACGGCCCTGGCGGCCGCGGCGGTGCTCTTCGCGGCCGCGGTTCCGCTGTCCGCAAAGGGGTCCTCGGAGAAGCCGGGCACGGCTTCCCAGTCGGCCGACGTCCTCTGGGTGTGGCGGACCGACGCCGCGCTCAAGGACAAGGCGATGGTGGAGGAGCGGGCAAGCGAATACCTGAAATCGCAGGGTGTGGCGGTCCGCCTCTCGATCCTGCCGATCTCCACGGCGGATTACCAGCAGAAGACCCAGCTCATGATCGCCTCCGGGGAGAGGATGGACATCCTCTTCACGGCCTCGTGGCTCGGGTTCACGGGTCAGGTCGCCAAAGGCGCCTTCAAGGACATCACGGAGCTGTTCGAGAAGGTCGCCGTGCGCTCGCGCAAGTCGATCAACCCGGCCCTCGTGGAGGGCGTGAAGATCGACGGCAGGCTGTACGCCTTCCCGGTCCAGCAGGAGGTGGCCCTCGCCGACGGATTCTTCTTCCGGCGGGACCTGATGAAAAAATACGGGGTGGAAACCGGATCCATGGCCACCCTGGCGGACGTGGAAAAGGCCTTCGCGCTCATCAAGCAGCGGGAGCCGTCGGTCGTTCCCACGTATTTCAACAAGGACGAGGGCGCCGCGAAGCTCGTCCGTTACGAACAGGTGGGCGGGATGGGGACCTTCACCGGCGTGATGCCAGTCGGCGGCTCCGACAGGAAGCTCGTGTCCCTTCTGGAGTATCCGCCCTTCCTGGAAGCGGCCCGGACGATGCACCGCTGGTTCCAGGCGGGGTACGTGAACTCCGACGCGCTGACCAGCGACGACTTCAAGGCTCAGATGTCGGCGGGCAAGGTGTTCTCCAAGATCGGCACGATGGGCCTGTATTCCGACGTGCAGCTCGGCGCCTCCTACGGCTTCGAGGTCGTCAAGGTGCCCCTGTTCACCCCGCTGATCCAGAGCCAGACGATCATGAGCAAGCTGCAGGCGGTGCCCACCTCCACGGCGTCCGCCGAGACGGCGGTCCGCGTCCTGGACCTGGCCAACGGGGACGCCGCCTTCAACAACCTCCTGAACTTCGGGATCGAGAAGGTGCATTACGTCCGCACGGGGGGAAACCGCGTCGACTGGGCGCCCGGCCTCAATGCGAAGAACAGCGGTTATGCGCCCAACATCCCCTGGCAGGTCGCCAACGTGTTCCTGAACTACCTCTGGCCCGGGGAACCCGACGACAGGAACGCCCGCTACGAGGAATGGAACGCGAAGGCGGACAGCGCCTACTCGCTCGGGTTCGTCTTCGACCCGGAACCGGTGAAGACCGAGATGTCCGCCTGCCAGAACGCCTGGGCCCAGGTGAACCGTCCGATCCTGTCGGGCGCCTTCGATCCCGACACGGCGATTCCGGCGGCCGTCAAGCTCCTCCGCGCGGCTGGAATGGACCGCATCGTCGCGGAAAAGCAGCGTCAGTTCGACGCCTGGACCGCGAAGAACAAATAGGCGCACGGGGATGATCGAAATCGAGGCGGGAGGAACGGGACCGGGCCGGAGCTTCGACGGGATCGGCGGGATTTCCAGCAACGGCATGAGCCGGCTGCTCCAGGACTACGCGGATCCCGTGCGGGCCAGGATCATGGAACTGCTCTTCTCGCCGTCGCGGGGGGCGGGCCTGCACCACCTGAAGATCGAGATCGGCAGCGACGCGAACAGCTCGGCCGGAACGGAGCCCTGCGCCATGCGGTCGGAGGACGGCATGGACATCGAGCGCGACCGTCAGCTGCCCTTCGCCCGTGAAGCGCTCCGGTTCAATCCCGGCCTGACCCTGGAAGCCCTGCGTTGGGGGACGCCGGCCTGGGTCAGGACGCATGGGGACAAGACCCGCTTCTACCTCGAATACCTGACGGCCGCCCGCGGCCGCTACGGCATCGAATTCGACTGGCTGGCCGTCGACCAGAACGAGGGTTCCTTCGACCGCGACTGGGTCGTGGAGAGCCTCGCTCCGGCCCTGCGGTCCGGGGGCTTTCCCGGAGTCCGGCTCGTGGCGGCGGAGGGCGAAGGCCGGTGGGACATCGCGGACATGGCCGCCGACGATCCGGACCTCGCCGGGTGCCTGGATGCGCTGAGCGTGCATTACCGCCAGAACACCACCGAGGTGGCCCGGTGCACAGGCAAGAAGCTCTGGCTCTCGGAGGACCTCGCGCCGATGCAGCACTCGTTCCGCGGCGGCGCCCTGGAGGTGGCCGGCCGCATCATCGCGATGTACGCCGTAGGCCGCATGACCCGCTACCTCATCCACCCGATCCTCGAGGCGCAGTACGATTCCACCCCGTTTCACGGAAAGGGGATCCTCAAGGCCGTCTGGCCGTGGTCGGGCCGCTTCGAGATCCACAAGGGCTACTGGATCGTCGCCCACTTCACCCGCTTCACGCGGCAAGGGTGGCGTTTCCTGGACGCCGGCTGCCGTCTTTTCGACGCGCGGAAGGACGGGACGACGGGAGGCGTGCTCACGTTCCTGGATCCGGAGGGCGGCGCACGCACCGTGGTCCTGCTCAACTGCGGGGACGCGGCGGCCGCGTGCACCGTCCGGCTGGACGGTGCGGCCGAGGGGTCCGTCGTCGACGTGTTCCGTACCACGGAATCCCTCTCCTTCGCGCCGGAGCGGATGACGGTCGGGCGCGGCGGCGCCGTCCCGTGCGCGCTGCCCCCCCTGTCCCTCACGACGCTGACCACCATGACGGGAACGGAGCCGCCGTGCGCGGACGGGGAAGGACGGTCCGTTGGGGGTGGCTTCCCCCTTCCGTTCCGCGTGGAGGAGGACACGCCTCCACGGGCGCGCCAGCCGCTTTATTTCGTCGACCAGGGCGGAGCGTTTGAAATGCATCCGGGACCCGGGGGACGGGTGGTCCGTCAGACGGTCACGGAGAAGCTGCGGCCTTCCGATTGGCCGCTGCGCAGGACGCCGGAACCCTATTCGCTGTTCGGAAGCCCCGAGTGGCGCGATTACCGCGTGCGGACGTCGGGACGGACCGCAGAGGGTTACCTTGTCATCGGGGGACGCGTCACTCGGTCCCCCAAGAGCGCGGCTCCGCCCATCGGATACCTGCTGGTCTGGAAGCCCTCCGGGCATTGGGCGCTGCGCTACGGCCGGGAGCCCCTCGCCGGGGGTCGGACCGACGCTGGCGACGGGTGGATCGAGCTGGGCCTGGATTTCCGCGGCGACCGGGTGACGGCGGAATGCAATGGGTGCGCGATCGCCACGGTGGTGCACGGCGAGGCGTGCAGCGGTCAGGCGGTGCTGGGCTGCGGGTATCATGAGGCGGAATTCCGCCGGATCGCGGTGGAACCGAACGGCGGCACCCCGTCCATCGTGCGCCATTCCGTCGCCGCGGCCGGGAACCTTAGCGGGAACTGGATCAGCGAGCCGGGGGATTTCCGGGATTATGCCAGGTCGACGCTCCGGTCCGCGGGAACCGGGGCCCGGATCCGCCTTCGCGTCGAAGGGACCGCGTTCCACCTGATCGGGCGGAAGCTTCCCGGCGGCGGATGCGCCACCGTCTCCGTGGACGGAATCGAAGCGGGGCGGCTGCAATGCGCGCATGCCCTGCCGCGGTTCCGCTCAAGGCTCGCCTCGGTCATGGGGCTTCCGCCCGGCGGGCATGAGGTGGAATTGACTGTCGAGACTGATGCTCCGGTCCTCCTCAATGCCGTTGAAACGGAGGGAGGCAACGCGGCATGGCATCCCCTGCCGTGAGCCCGAAGGATCCTTGACCCGCCGTATGGGCTCGGATACCCTGGGCGGCAACGTGTTCATCCTCAGGCAGGCCGAGGTCGGGAGTTCCTGCAACTACATCCATGACAGGTCCGGAATTCCCGCCACCACGGAATTCCATCTGCATACCTGTTACGAGATCTATCTTTTCGTCTCGGGCCAGGCGACCTATTTCATCGAGAACGCCGTCTACCCTCTGCGGCCCGGCGACCTGTTCGTCATCAATGATCAGGAGGTGCACAAACCCCTGGTCCTGACCCCGTCGGACTACGACCGGATCGTCGTCCACTTCAGTCCCCGGCTGGCCAGGGCCTTCTCGAACGCGGAGTTCGACCTGATCTCCTGCTTCGTCGACCGCCCCAAGGGCCGCGGCAACAAACGGTCCCTTTCCCGGACCCAGCTGGACGAGATCCTCTATCTGATGAACAAGATCGAACAGGTGCATGTCGCAAAGACCCCCGAATCGGAGATTCTCAAGCTTTCCCACCTGCTCGAACTTCTCGTCCACGTCAACCGGCTCTACATGGACGTGGAAAGCGTCCCCGACCCCATGCAGCTCAACCGGCGGGTGCAGGACGTGATCGAATACATCGACAGGAACCTGGAAAAGGAGCTTTCCCTGGCCTCTCTCGAGCGGGAGTTCCATGTGGACCGTTCCTGTCTTTCCCGGCAGTTCAAGAAGGCGACCGGGAGCAGCATCCATCAGCTGATCCTGCACAAACGCCTGTCCTTCGCCAAGCAGCTCCTTTCCCAGGGTCTGGACGTGAGCGAGGTCTGCTGGCGGGCCGGATTCGGGGATTATTCCAACTTCGTCAGGTTGTTCACCAGGAAGGTGGGCATCTCGCCCGGAAAGATGAAAAGGGACGTCATCACCTGATCCCGGGGCCGGCGCGCCTCCCTACTTTAAAAGGACAGCAGCGTCCCGGCCAGTTCCGCGGCCGTCTCCTCCGAGAAGTCCCCCTCCAGGCCTCCGTACTCCTGCGGCAGGCCCGTCCCCGCCTTCTGGTACAGGTGGTTCAACCCGGGCCACGTCTTCACGACCGCGGGGAAGCCCGCGGCGCGGACCGCGGCAGCGACCTCTTCCGCGTGTTCGCCGTTCGACGCGGCCGGGACCTGGACGTCCTTCTCCGCGAAGTAGGCGACGAAGGGGAGCCTGAGCCGCAAGGCAAGTTTCTCCGGATCCGAGGCGAGGAACGCCTTGTACCAGGGGCTGCCAAGCACGGCGTGCTGCGCCTCGGCGTCTTCCTTTTTAAGTCCCGCCGCCTCCAGCGCGGAGGAGACCTCCGCCTTCGGATAGGTTTGCGAGTCGAGGATGAGGCGGTAGACCTTCCCATTGATCGCCGCGGCCGACTCGACCGCCTTTTCGTCGGTGCCGGAGGCGCGCAGGATCGCCGCGCTCTGGGAGAGGAGGATGTCGATGCCTTTCATCATGGGCCCGGAAAGGCACGCGACGAAGGCGGGCGCCTTTTGGGGAATCGACGGCGTCACCGCCGCGATGAGCGCGACGAGTCCGCCCTCGCTGTGCCCGACGTAGCCGATCCCGTCGGCGCGGATTCTCGCATCGGTGCGCAGGAAGCGGAGCGCCGCTTCCGCGTCGCGGGCAAAGTCCGCGCTCGTGGCGGATGCGAAGTCGCCCTTCGATGCGCCGAAGCCCCTGTCGTCGAAGCGCAGCGTCGCGACCCCCCTGGAGGCCAGGACCCTGGCGATGATGGCGAAAGGCTTCTTGCCGAACACCGTCTCGTCGCGGTCCTGAGGACCGGAACCGCTGAGGAGGATGGCCGCCGGGAACGGTCCCTTTCCCTCGGGCAGCACGAGGGTCCCCGCCAGGGTGACGCCCTCCGCACCTCCGGGAAAGGTCACATCCAGGCCCGGAGCCGCGGGCGCCGCCGGGATTGCCGCGCCGGCAGCCGTCCTGCGCAGAGTGAGCGGGAGCTTCGATGCGCCCTGTTCCCACTGGCCGGCGATCTCATCGTCCTTGAGGATTCCCGCAAAGGCCGCACCGATGGAGCGGAACCGGATGACCGTCCGGGCCTCGGCCCCGCCACCTTCCTTCTCCACGGAACTCGCCTCGATTCCGAATGCGTTTTGCTGGGGAACGTCCAGCTTCACCTTCCCTTGATCCGAGTGCAGGATGAGCTTCAGCTTCGTCCCGGACGCGTCGAGCGTCCCCTCCCACGTGCCGTCGGGAATCGAGGCGGGACCGCCACGAGGTCCTTCCGTGGGGCCCGGCGTGCCCGCGCATCCCAGGAGCGCTGCCGACAGCAGCGCGGCCAGCGGAAGCCATTTTAGGTTTTTCGCATTCATTTGGATTTCTCCTTTTCTTCCTTCCTATAGGTCCAGTACGAATAGGCCGCCGTGAGGCCGACGAATCCCAGGATCGAGCCGGTCATGGCCACGGCCCGCGCAGCGGGCGCGAGGAAGGCCGCGATGAGGATTGCGGCTCCCGCGGCCACCATGAGAAAGCCTCCCACGCGATGCGTTTTCTTCCATACCTTCTCGCTGGCGATTGTCCACGGCAGCCGGATCCCCATGGTGAAGTTGTGCTGGAGCCTCGGGATCACGTTGCCCATGGCGACAAACGACGCCCCGATCAGCAGGAAGATGGGCGTCCCCGGGTCGCCGCCGAGGAGCCCGAGCGGGTAGAGGATCGAGATCCATGCGATAACGAGAAAAAGTACGAACAGCGAGGCGAGGAGGAAGCCGAAGGTCCTCGCGTGGACCTCGTGGCTGCCCCTGTGCGGATCCAGGCGCGCGGCCAGGACCACGAGCAGTGGCGCGACGGCCGGAAGCGCCATGGCGAGGAAGAGCCATTCCTTGCCCATGAGGCCGTCCACCCCGCCCGCCGCGTTCCAGTGCATGGGCACGCGTCGCGGAAGCCTCGGGTAGACGAGGAACAGGGCCGCGTAGCTTGCCGCGAGGACCATGCCGCCTAACAACGCGAGAACGGTTCTCCGCTTCATTTCCCTTCCTTTTTCAGGCTGTAGATCCACTCGACGATGCCCTGGAACACCGTCTCGTCCAGGCCGTAGATCACCTGCTGGCCGCGCTTCTGGCGGCGCACCAGGCCCGCGTCGAAAAGGAGGGACAGGTGGTGGCTGATCGACGCCCCGCTGATGGGAAACTGCGCGCCGATCTCCCCGGCGGAGAGGTCCTTCTCCTTGAGAAGCTCGAGGATCCGTCGCCGCGTCGGATCGTCCAGGGCTTTGAAGAGCTTGTTCACGTTCATCCCTGCTTAGATATTTAGAAGAATATCTAAATAAAGAATTGAAGTCAAGTGTGACCTGTTGAGCTGCGGCAACGAGCCACCCGGGCCACCGCATGGCTTCAGCCGATACTCCTTCCGAGTCGACGCAATTTCGTGGTATCGGTCGGGGTAGAGTGTACGTCGCCATCCTCTGGATCGCTGCCTACTCGTTCTGCGTCGTGAACGCGGGGCTGCTCCCACGCAGATTGCATGGGCCGAACAGGCTCCTGTGCGTATTCCCGTACAGGTTCCAATGATTCGTGTCGCACTATCAGGGATGCCTTCTTACTCGTTTCATTAACAACTATTTCAAGGATCATAAATTGAACTCAATATGACAAATACTATAGAAATACTTGACATTATGTCTATTGTTTTATATAACTCTTGCCAAGGTGCTTAAGGAGGGCCTATGAGACGGTACGTGGTATATCGGATTGTCCTCATGTTGAAGAGGTTGCTTCCACGTGCTCAGGACGGGTGTCGACAGGTGACGCCACGTCGATGTGCCGTAACACAGCTTGAGGAACTGAATTCGCTAAATTTAACAGGCAGAAGGAGCAATGACATATATGAAAGAAAACTATAGGCGCCCCGAATGGGCATTTTTGTCCGCCTCGATGGTCCTGATCGGGGTTGGTTTGTTACTCGTCGTCGCGGCTTGCACCAAGCAGCCGGTTGGGGAGTCCACGTCAACCGGAGGATCATTCGTGTACGGCCGCCCCGCCTCCGTGACCTCCCTCGACCTGCACAAGCAGATTACGTCCAACAACGCCTTCGCCATCGATAAGATCTTCGAGCCCCTGATCGCCTTCGACAGCAAAGGGGTATTGGTCGACTGGCTCTCCGAATCCCATGCCGTCAGCCCCAACGGCCTCACCTACACCTTCGTGCTTCGCAAGGGGTTGAAATTCTCGAATGGTACCCCCGTGAAGGCCCAGGATGCCGTTTTTTCCCTGGAGCGCCACCTCAAGTTGGGTGGACCCCTGGCCATCAAGGCAAAGGTCGCCTCCGTGACCGCGCAGGACGAACGGACGCTGGTGATCGTTCTCGATACCCCCTATACGCCGTTCATCACCGAACTCTCCAACTTCTCGAACGGCATCCTGCCGAAGGACTTTGGCGGGGTATCGGAGGAGGAGTTCTTCAAGAAGCCCGTTGGAACAGGTCCCTTCACCGTAAAGGCATGGGACCCGGCGGGAGACCTGACCTTCGCGAAGAACGTGAAGTACTGGCAAGCGGGCAAGCCCCATCTGGATACGCTGGTCTACAAACTCATCCAGGACGACAGCCAGGCGATCAACCAGCTGAAGACGGGGGAGGTGCAGGGCATCGAGTCCGTGGCTCTGGAAAACGCGGCTGAACTGGCAAAGGGCGGAACGGCGAAGGTCCTCACGAACGGAAGCTGGATCACGGAACAGCTCTTCTTCAACACGCTGGACAAGTACTTCTCCGACGTGCATGTCCGTCGTGCCCTTGCCCTGTCCATCGATCGGGCTGGACTCACGAAGGCCGTGACGTTCGGGTACGCCGAAGTCGCCCGTGCGCTGCTTCCGCCGGCCATTCCCTATCATGCGAACGCCACCGTCAAAGCACTGGATTTCGACCTGGACAAGGCAAAGGCGGAGCTGGCGCAGTCCAAATTCCCCAAGGGCTTCTCGAGCAAGCTGTTGATCGCCTCGGGAAGCGGTACCCGGGCCCAGGAGGCGCAGATCATCCAGGCCGCGGCCAAGACGATCGGCATCGACCTGGCGATCGAAGTGGTCGAACTGGCGGCGTTCCGCCAGCGCTTCTTCGCATACGACTTCTCCGCCATGATCAATAGCGGACAGGCCGACTCCCCAGAGGCCAACTCCATCCTGGCCTTCCAGACCGATCCCCAGGGTTTCAGCAAGTCGTACTGGACGCACTACACCAACGACAAGGTGACCAGCCTCCTCTATGCGGGGCAGGGGACGCCGGACGGCGAGAAGCGGGCGTCGATCTACGCCGAACTGCAGCAGATCCTGGCCGACGAGGTCCCCTACGTCCCCCTGTACTACCCGTCCATCCTCAAGGCCGTACGGTCATCGGTGGAAGGCCTCGTGGTACTGCCGAATAACAGCCTCCTGTTCCAGGATGTCGTCATCAAGGGCAAGTAAGCCGCCTCGATGACGAAAGAATCCAAACGACGGGCCGCCCGCAAGGGCGGTCCGTCCCCCATATTCATCTGGCTGCGGCGCTCTCTGGCCAGGACGATCGCCGTAGTGGCGGCCGTCGTAGTGGCGGTGTTCTTCCTGATCCGCCTTGTGCCGGGCGACGCCGCGAAGATGATCCTGGGGGAGTATGCCACCGATTCGGACATCCAGGCCATGCGCACGCGCCTTGGCCTGGATTTTCCACCGCGAGACCAGTTTTTGCGATTCCTGCTCCAGGTCCTTACCAGCGGCGATACGGGTAAATCACTCGTCTACGGCGTTTCCGCACGGGAGCTCATTTTCCGCCGCGCTCCCCTCACCCTGCTCCTGGTCGGCCTGGCCGCCGTGCTCGCCATCGTCGCGGCACTCTTCCTGGCCCTCCTGGCGGCCACCCACAAGGACGGCCCGCTGGACCACATGATCCGGGTCCTGCCCGCCATATCGCTCAGCATGCCCGTGTTCTGGATCGGGCTGCTGCTCATCCTCGTCTTCAGCGTCAAGCTGCGCATCTTCCCGGTGGGAGGAGTGAAGGAGGGGCTCGGCGGGCTGCTCCATGGTCTCGCCCTACCCGCGATCACGGTCGCACTGTCCCAGGTCCCTTCGCTGGTCCGATCCCTGCGGGTTCAGATCCTGGAGGTGCTGGATTCCGATTTCGTCGTCACCCTCAGGGCCGCGGGTCTGCCTTCCCGGCGCATCCTGTTCCGGCACGTGCTCAGGTCCTCCGCGATCCCGGCCGTCATGCTGTTGGGCGTCAACCTCGCCTACCTGATGGGAGGGACCATGGTCATCGAGCAGGTCTTCGGCCTAAAGGGCATCGGTACCCTCCTGTTTGCCGCGATCTCCAACCGCGACCTTCCCCTGATCCAGGGGATCGCCCTGTATTGCGCCCTCGCCGTGGTCCTCGTCGGGCTTCTGACGGATGTCGGAGCGGGTCTGCTGGATCCGAGGACGAGGGCGAAACCATGATTGGACGGAGTCCCCGACCCCCGCTTCGTCCCTCCGGAGGCCGCCCGAAGACGCCTCCGCTGTGGATCGGGTGCTCCATGCTCGTGCTGCTCGCGGTTCCCGCGATCCTCGCTCCCTGGATCACACCCTACGCTCCCGGGCAACAGAACCTGTCCGCTACGCTGCTTCCCCCATCGCGCGGGCATTGGCTGGGTACGGACCAACTGGGCCGCGACCTCCTGACCCGGATCCTGTACGCGGCACGGACCGACCTTTCCGTCATGGTCCTGGCCCAGATCATCCCCGTCTGCACCGGAGTCTTTTTAGGGATGGTGGCCGGGTACTTCGGCCGTGGGATTGACGCGGCGGTCACCCTGTTCACCGACACGGTGATCGCCTTCCCTTTCTACCTGACGGTCATCATCGTGGCTTTCCTCAGCGGGTCCGGTCAACGCGGCATCTACGTGACCTTCGCGCTTGTCGGCTGGGTCGTCTATGCCCGGGTCGTCAGGGGCTTGAGCGCAACCTTCCGTCAACAGGACTGGATCGCCGCCGCCCGGACCCTGGGATACCCGGACCTGAGGATCCTCCTGCGGCACCTGTTGCCCAACGTCCTGCCCCAGGCCATCGTAGTCCTCATGACGGACATGGCCGCGCTGCTGGTGGCCATCGTGACCCTCGGATACCTTGGCATCGGCATCATGCCGCCGACGCCGGACTGGGGAACCATGATCGCCGACGGTCGCCCCTTTCTCTCGACGAAATGGTGGCTGTCGGCCCTGCCCGGCCTCGCGGTCGTATACACCGGCATCGCCCTGTCCCTGATCGGCGATGGACTGGCCGACCGGATCCGAAGAACATGAGCGGTCCGGCGTCCATCGATGTGGAAGGCCTGGAGCTGTCGGCCCGTTCCGGCAGGAAGCTCGTGACGGACGTCGGCTTCCGGACGTACCCCGGGGAAACCCTCGGCCTGGTCGGGGAATCGGGCTCGGGGAAGTCCCTCACCCTCCGGGCCATCCTTGGGCTGCTCCCGCCCGGCGTCATCCAGACGGGCGGAAGGGTGGAGCGAAGGGGGCGCTGCGCCATGGTGTTCCAGGATCCGGTCCGTGCCTTGCCTCCCCTCAGTCCGGTGGCGGCCCTGCTGACCGAGGTTGTCCGCTGCAACCGTCAGTCGACCCGCGAGGCCGCCCGCAGGGAAGCCATGGAGCTCCTGGCGTCGCTTGGCCTGCCGGATTCGCTCCGCCGGGAGGACCGTTATCCGCACGAGCTGTCGGGGGGACAGTGCCAGCGCGTCGTGATCGCCCTGGCTCTCGCCCGCCGCCCGGACGTCCTTCTTTGCGACGAACCGACCACGGCCCTCGACGTCACGGTGCAGAAGCAGATCCTCGGGGTCCTCGAACGCCTGCAGCGGGAGCTTGGATTCGGCATGATCTTGGTGACCCACAATCTGGCGGTCGCGGCCTCCTTGTGCCCGCGGCTCGCCGTCCTGAAGGAAGGTCGGGTTGTCGAGCACGGGACCACGGCGACGCTGCTCAGGAACCCGAGCCATCCCTATCTGCGGATGCTCATCCGCTCCGTGCTCCCGCTGCCCCGCCTGGAGGGAGGCCGGCATCCATGACGGCGGCGTTGAGGATCGAGGGGATCACCGTCGACTACGGATCCCTTCGGGCCCTGGACGGGGTGAACCTGGATCTGGTCCAGAACACCACACTTGGCCTGGTCGGTGAATCAGGATCAGGAAAATCGACCCTCGCCCGGGTCATCGCCGGGTTGGTCCGGCCCGACGCCGGAAGGCTCGAGCTGGGGGGCCGACCCCTGACCCGACGGAGAAGCCGTCCGCAACGGAAAAGCGTCCAGATGGTATTCCAGAACCCCGACGCCTCGTTGAACCCGAGGCTCACGGTTCGCCAGATGCTCTCGGAGGCACTCCTGTTCCACAGGATCGTTCCCCGAAACCTGGTTCTCGCCCGATGCCGGGAGCTGATGAGTCGGGTCCGGATGGAACCAGATGCCTTGGGGCGCTTTCCCCACGAGCTCTCGGGGGGGCAGCGCCAGCGGATCGCTCTCGCGAGGGCCATCAGCGTCGAACCGAGCCTCCTCATCGCGGACGAGCCCACCAGCGCGCTGGACGTCTCGGTGCAGCTCGACATCCTGGAGCTGTTCCGCTCATTGAAATCTGAATTTCGCCTCACGGTGCTGTTCATCTCCCACGATCTGGGCGTCATCCATGCGGTCAGCGACGTCGTAGCGGTGATGAAACAAGGGATGTTGGTCGAGGTGAGCCCCAGGGACCGGTTCTTTGCCGGGCCACAAACCGAATACGGCAGGCAGCTCTTGGCGTCTGTACCCAGGATGCCGGAGATTCCGCCCCGCGGAACAGGGCATGGAATGAAAGGAAACCGATGACGGTAGTAAAGCAACGGATCCCCCTGACGGCGTCCGAGTTCTCCCGGCTTCGACGGCAGGTCGCCCGACTGCTGGCCACGTCCCGGACTCCGGTGGTCCTGCCTGGAGAGGCCATTCTCGGCATCGAGGCCATCGCCGCCGGGGTGGCGGCCCCCGGCCGCCGCGTGCTCAACCTGGTCACGGGACCCTACGGGGACCAGTTCGGCCGGTGGCTCAGGCGGCGCGGAGCCGAGGTCCTCGACCTCTTTTGCGGGTTCGACGAGGTCATCCGCGTGCAAGACGCGGCGGCGGCCGTCGAGGCCCATCGGCCGGCCGTCCTGGCGTTCGTCCAGGCCGAGTCCGCCACGGGGGGAACCAACCCGACGGCCGCGCTCATGGCGCTTGCCCGGGACCGCGGCCTCGTGACCGTGATTGACGCGGTTTCCGCCGTCGGCGCCGAACCGATATGTTTCGACGATTGGGGCGCGGATTTTCTCGTTGTCGGCGCGCAGAAGGCCCTTGCCGGGCCCAACGGGGTGAGCGCCGTGGCGATCTCCGAGCGGGGCTGGGCGCTGTTGGAATCGACCCCCTCGGCTCCGCGGGACTCCCATCTTTCCCTCCTCGACAGGAAGCCCGCGGGGGATGGGGACGTTCCGACGGCCGACATCCCCGTGCTCGAGGCCAGGGCTTTGCTTGAGGCGTTGGACCTGGTGGAAGAGGAGGGACTGGCCTCTGTGCAGCGCCGCCATCGCCGTTCCTCCTCGGCCGCCAGGGCGGCATTGGGGCCGCTGGGTCTCGAGCCTTGGCAGCGTCACGCGGTCGGCTGCGCCGCCGTCACCACGACGGTCCGCATCCCCCCGTCCCTGCGCCTTCCATTGGATAGCGCAATCGGCATCGTGACTCCCGGTGACGGCGCACTGCGGGGGAAGCTCTTCCGGATCAACCACTTTGGCGCGAATGCGCGCCTGGAACCCCTGGCCGCGGCGATCACGACCATTGCCGGGCTGGCTGGTGGGAAGGGACGGCGGGGAAGCGCTCAACGCCGCCCGGAAGGCATGGAACGAGGGCGACGATGGACGATAAGCGGCCGGACGTGCGCCTCGTGGAGCACGCATCACTTCAGGGCGTATTCATCCTGGGCCGCGGCGGCAGGCGCTTTGACATCGAGATCCGTGACGGCCGCTTCGCCTCGATATCCGATTCGGCATCCGGAGCCGTGGATGGGGATCTCTGGATCAGCCCGGGACTCATCGACCTGCACACGCACCTCGCGTGGACGGATTTTCACCATGCGGACCAATTGCGGAGAGCGCCTGCCGAGGTGGAAAACCTTCAGTCCTTGGCGTTCGAGGCGACCATACGGGCCGGAGTCACGACCGTCCGGGATGCGGGCGGCCTGAACCGGGACGCAGCCGGGCGCTTGGTCGAACGGAGCCACCACCCGCTCCGCGTCCTCGTCGCGGGTGTGACGCGCAACGAACAGGAAATGAAGGAAGCCGTGCAAAGCGGCGCCGCCTGGATCAAGATCCTGGCTACCGGCGGCCTGGGCGCGCCCCGGGAGACGGTCATGGCCCCCCTATTCTCCCGGGAGCGTTTCCGGAACCTCGTCCATGCCGCGCACACGCTGGGAGTGAAGGTCTTCGTGCATACCTGGGGTGGGGCAACGGTCGACTGGGCGATCGAGGCCGGAGTCGACTCCGTCGAGCACGGTATCTACCTTACGGCGGAGCAGGCGGGCCGAATGGCCGAGGCGGGTATTCCCCTTGTGCCGACGGCGGCCATCTATCGGCTCCTCTCCGAACCGAAGGGATTCCTGGATCCCGGTCCCCTTTTCCGGGAACGGGCTGCATATGCCGCCGAGGCCCACCGCTCGGCCGTGTCCGTGGCCCTGCGGGAAGGGGTGCGGATCGGTTTTGGGACCGATTTCGCCACCCCCGCCCTGCACGGCCGCAACATGCTGGAGCTGGACGCCCTGGCCGACTACGGCCTCCCGTGGGACGAAGCATGGCGGGCCGCCACGGTTACCGGGGCTGAGATCCTGGGCCTCGGACGGGAGTTGGGCTGCATTCGAGATGGACATGTCGCCGATGCCCTCCTGTTCTCCGTCGATCCGCTGAAGACCACCTCGGCCGGGGAGCTCTCCTGCCACCTCGTGTCGCTTCTGGTAGGGGATCCCGGGACCGGATGAACGTTCCCGGAGGTGGTGCCAACCTATCGACCTACGGCGCGCAAGCGCGGAGGCCGTGTCTATCCGTCGGTAGATTCGCGCCGACGGGTCTCCTCGGCCGCCAGCACCCGGGCGTCGCCTCCGACTCGACGATGGTCGAGGAGGCGGATCATCCGGGGATCCACCAACCGGTTCCGGCCGGAAGGGTCGCGAGGACGCGGGCCCCCTTTGGCCTTGCAGCGGATCGGACGTCGACGGCCTCGTCGACGACGATCGGCTCGTCGAACGCCTCGGAGCGCAGGCGGTAGCGGATCCTGGCTCCGTGGAACTCGCCGCCCTCCACGACCGCCGGGACGGCGAGGGACCCGTCGGAAGGGCCGGCGGTCGGGGACGGACCTGACAGGGAGAACCATTCGGGTCTCGCCATCGCCCTGCCCGGTCCCGTCGGCGAACCCTCGGGCGCCCGGAGCCAGACCGTCCCTGCCGCGGTGCGCGTCGCGACCGAACCCGCGCCCCGGGCTTCCGCCGCCGCGGGCAGGAAGTTGGCCGATCCGACGAAATCGGCCACGAAGCCGTCCCTGGGACTCCGGTAGATCGTCGCGGGGTCCCCGAGCTGGAGCAGCTTCCCGCCGTCCATCACCGCGATGAGGTCCGAGAGGGCGAACGCCTCCTCCTGATCGTGGGTGACGTAGATCGTCGTGATGCCGAGTCCCGTCTGGATGGCCTTGAGTTCCTCCCGCACCCGGACCCGGAGTTTCGCGTCGAGGTTGCTGAGAGGTTCGTCCATGAGGAGGACCTCGGGACGGAGGACGAGGGCCCTCCCGAGGGCCACCCGCTGCTGCTGCCCGCCCGAGAGCTCGTGGGGATAACGGGCGCCGAGTTCCCCGAGGCCCAGGGACTCGAGGGCTTCCGCTACGATCCTTTGCCGTTCGGCCGACCGCACCCCCCTGGTCTTGAGCCCGTAGGCGACGTTTTCCAGCACGCTCATGTGGGGGAAGAGCGCGTAGTCCTGGAAGACCATTCCGATGCCCCGCCTGTCCGGAGGAACGTCGGCCTGGTCGCGCCCCGAAACCGTCACGCTGCCCGAGTCGGGATCGAGGAATCCCGCGACGATCCTGAGAACCGTCGTCTTGCCGCATCCGCTCAGGCCGAGGATCGTCGTGAAGCTTCCCCGGGCGACCTCGAGGCTGAAATCCCGCACCGCGGGGACGCCGCGGAAGGATTTTACGATGTCGCGCAGCGCGACATGGACCCCGGCCCCTCCGGAGGCCGGGACCGTGCTTTCGGGGCTCATCGGAACGCCGCCTGGAAGAACCGTCTGCCCGCAAGGAGGCGGACCGCCGCCAGCCCCGCGAAGGCGAGGACGCAGAGAATCGAGGCGAGGGCCGCGGCGTCGCTCCAACTGCCCATCTCCGCGAGGTTGAGGATCGTCACGGAAGCGAGGGGGGTCTTGAAGGACACGAGGAAGATGACCGCGCTCATCGTCCCCGTGCCGACGATGAAGGCGAACACGAAGGCCGCGGCGACGGCTCCGCGGACGATCGGGAGGATCACGTCGAAGAGGGCCCTGCTGCGGGAAGCGCCAAGGGCCGCCGCCGCGTCGTCGATGCTCGGCTTCACCTGGGCCAGGGCGGCCATGACCGCCCGGTATCCGAAGGGCAGGTACGAGACGGCCATCGCCACCACGAGGATCGCCCCGGAACCGGCGAGGTCGAGGGGTTTTCCATTGAAGGAGATGGCGAAGGCCAGGCCGACGAGGGTGTGGGGGATGGCCGCCGGGAGGATCGTCGCGAGGTCGATGACCGGGGCCAGGGGCGCACGGCAACGCTGGACGAGGAAGGCGCTCGCGAGGGAGGCCGCGGCGCAGAGGGAGGCCGCGAGGGCCGGAAAGGCGAGGGAATCCTTGATTTCGCGGCCGTACTTTGAGGCCGCCCCGAGGTGGGCCAGGGTGAAGGTCCCGTCGACGCTCCAGATCCGGGTGAGGGCGCCGTAGGCGATCACCGCGAACTGGGCGAGCACGAAGACGGCCACGATTCCGCAGAATGCGGCGAGCGCGAGCCGGGCGGGAGGGGAGACATCGTCGTCCCGGCCGATCCCCCGGCCTCTCGAGCCGACCGTCGCGTAGCGTTCCCCCGCCCCCGTCGCGGCGCGCTGAAGGGCGAACACGACGAGGGCCGGGGCCAGGAGAATGAGCCCAGCCGCGGCGCTCATGCCCGCGTCGGCCCATCCCGAGAGCTGGGTATAAACCTCCGTGGCGAGGACCCGATAGCGGCCGCCGATAAGCATCGGGTTTCCGAAATCGCTCATGACGGAAAGGGCGCAGAAGAGGGCGGCCTGTGCGATTGCCGGGGCGGTGAGGGGAAGGGAGACCGTCCGGAAGACCCGGAAGCGGCCCGCCCCCATGCCCCGGGCTGCGGTCTCGAGGGCCCCGCCGAGATTGGCGAGTGCGCTCCGGCAGATGATGAACGAGATCGGGAAAAACGAGAGGGTCTGGGCGAGCCAGAGCCCGCCCCACCCGTAGATCGAGACGTCGAGGCCGAGGAGTCCATGCGTGACGATACCCTTCCTGCCGAGGAGGAGGGTGAAGGCGAGCCCGCCCACGAACGGCGGGGACACCAGGTACAGGAAAGGGACGAGCGAGAAGAGCCGCGCCCCGGGGACCCTCCCTTTCGTCACGCCGTAGGCATAGGCGTATCCCATCGCGGTCGCCGTGACCGTGGAGAGGACGGTCATGGCGAGTGTGTGCTCCATGGCGGCGATCCACCGGGGCGAGGAGAGGAGCTTCGCCCAGTCCGAGGGACGGGGCGTGAGGGCCGCCCTCGCCAGGGGATACACCACGAACAGGCCGAGGAATGCGACGAGGACGAGGTACGCCACGACGAGGAACGGATCCCTCAGGGCGCGGGACAACCTCATTTCACCACCTTCTGCCAGCGGGCGAGGACCGCATCGCGCTGGTCGCCGGCGAGCTTCGAATCGTACTTGATGAGATCGATCGAGCTCACGTCGACGGCGCCCGGCGGAAGGGCCACGGCCGGGTTAAGGGGGACCGTCAGGGATTCCTTCGCGAAGGCTGTTTGGGCTTTTTGCGAGAGTACGAAATCGATGAAACGCTTCGCGTTGTCGGGATTCGGGCCGCCCTTCACGGCTGACACGACGCCCACCTCTCCGGCGGTCTGGGGCGGGACGATGAGCTTCACCGGGAACCCCTTCTCCCGATACGTGGCGAGGGCATGAACGTAGGCGACGCCGAGGCTGTACTCGCCCGAACCGACAAGCTGGGGCGGAGCGCCGCCGCTCGAGGGGAACTGGCCTACGAGGGGCGCGAGCTTCTCGAGGTAGCTCCAGCCCGCGTCCCAGCCGAGGCGCTGCAGCTGGGTCTGGACGAAGAGGTAGGCCGTCGACGAGGCCGCAGGATCGGTCACGACGATCTCTCCCTTGAACCGGGGATTCGCGAGGTCTTCCCAGGTCTTCGGAAGCGGCGTGTCGCCGAATTTTTCCTTGAAACGTTTCTCGTTGACGCCGATGCCGAGGGCCGTCACATAGAAGCCCGTCCAATGTCGATCGGGATCCTTCGCGTAGGCTGGGAACTGAGCCGCGACCGGAGACTCATAGGTCGCAAGAGCTCCCTTGTCGGCGGCCTGGATGTGGAAGGATGCGGGCCCGCCCAGGAGGATGTCGGCCTTCGGGGCGTCCTTCTCGGCAATGATCCGGTTCACGAGCTCGCCGCTGGCGGCCCGAAGGTAGTTCACCGTGATGCCCGTTTCCTCCTTGAATAGATCGCCGAAGAGTTTCGATTCCGCCTCGTTCACGATCGAATAGACGAGGAGTTCCTTCTCCTGGGCCTTCTGCTGTTCCTGGGAGCCTTTTGCGAACGTCGGAACTGCCGATACGAGTACGGCTAAGAAAGCCGCAATGATGATGCTTCGTTTCATCCTGTCTTCCTCCTTGGATTTTATGAAACTCATACCAAATAGTACAATTACTATAGAAATTGTCAAGATGTTCTTTTAAGTTCAATTTAATGAGAGAGAGAATGGATCTTCCATTCATATGTTAGTCCGTTGAAGTCCATTGTCAATCGTACGTCCATTTCGTTGTAGTACAAAGGATAAAATATACTTCGGAACTGTGGGTATTTGTACATATGCTGTTCCTGCCCATCATCCCAAATGCAGATCTACCAGCCGTATGATAGGAGGGAGATCTCTTCATGGAAGTACTGCCACAATAGAAAGTCTACATATCCTATTGACAAGATTTAGATTATTGGATAATGGTATAACACTATTAATTCAATAGAATAGATAGTGATGATGAACCGGAGTTGTTGAACTACCGATTCCCATATTCACGGTCCCCTGGACCTTAAACTGAGGATTCATACCATGCCATCCCGGAGTCTGAAGAATCGACTGTGGCACCTCATGCATGAAGCTCTTGGGGGCATGGTTCGATGATACGGCTCGAGCACGTGAGCAAGACCTACAGATCGGCGCAAGGGACGGTGGAAGCCGTACGCGACGTGTCCCTCCAGATCGCGAAGGGCGAGATCTTCGGCGTGATCGGGTTCAGCGGCGCCGGGAAAAGCACCCTGGTACGATGCATCAACCTCCTGGAAAGGCCGGAAAGCGGCAAGGTCTTCGTAGCAGGCGAGGACTTGACGGCGCTGGACGCGCGGGCCCTGCGCGAGCGGAGGAAGAGGATCGGCATGATCTTTCAGCACTTCAACCTCTTCCGCTCGCGGACCGTCTGGGAGAACGTAGCCTACCCGTTGAAGCATGCGAAGCGTCCGCGCGAGGAGGTCACCGCCCGCGTCGCGTCCCTCCTGGAGCTCGTCGGGCTCACGGAGAAGGCGAAGGCCTATCCCTCGCAGCTTTCCGGCGGCCAAAAGCAGCGCGTTGGAATCGCGCGCGCGCTCGCCAACGGGCCGACGGTGCTCCTCTGCGACGAGGCGACGAGTGCACTCGACCCGCAGACGACCCTCTCGATCCTATGGCTGCTCAAGGACTTGAATCGGAAGCTCGGGCTCACCGTCGTCATCATCACGCACGAGATGCGGGTGATCAAGTCGGTGTGCGACCGGGCGGCCGTGATGGAGGACGGCGCCGTGATCGAGTCCGGTACGGTCTTTGAACTCTTCTCGGGCCCGAAGACGGAAACGACGAGGAGCTTCATCGCGACGACCTCGTCGCTGCACAAGATCCATGCCCTCCTCGAGGCGGACTCGCCCGTCGTGCGGCTGCGGTCCGGGGAGGTGCTCGCGCGGTTCACCTACGTGGGGCGCAATGCGGTGGAAGCCGTCCTCTCGACCGCGTCCATCCGTTACGGCGTCCTCATCAACATCGTCTTCGGCGACCTGGAGATCGTCCAGGACACGCCGATCGGAGGGCTCGTCGTGATCGTGAGCGGGGATGGTCCGCGCATCCGCGAGGCGATCTCCTGGATCGTCGAGCGCGGTGTGAAGGTGGAGGTGTTGAGGAATGGATAAGGTCCCCGCTTTCCTCGGTCGGTTGTTTCCCAATGTCGTGGACAAGGTCCCGGAGCTCGTGAAGTGCACGGGCCAGACCCTGTACATGCTCGCCGTGACCGGGAGCATTTCCCTACTCCTCGGCCTCGTCCTCGGCGTGGTCCTCGCGGTCACGCGGCGTGACGGGATCCTCGAGCAGGTCGCGGTCTGGACGCTGCTCGACCGCCTGATCAACCTCTTCCGGTCCATCCCGTTCATCATCCTGCTCGCGCTCCTCATCCCCGTCACCCGCGCGATCGCGGGAACGGCCATCGGGACGCGCGGGGCCCTCGTGCCGCTCGTCTTCGGGACGGTGCCGTTCTTCTCGCGGCAGATCGAGTCGGCGCTCGCCGAACTCGACGGCGGCATCGTGGAGGCGGCGGAGTCCATGGGATCGGGTCCCGCCGGGATCATCTTCCGCGTGTACCTGCGGGAGAGCTTCCCAGGCATCGTCCGTGGGGCGACGATCACCTTCGTGAGCCTCGTCGGGCTCACGGCGATGGCGGGTTCGGTAGGCGGCGGCGGGCTGGGGGATTTTGCGATCCGCTACGGCTACCAGAGGTTCCAGACCGACGTCACCGTGGTCACGGTTCTTGTGCTGCTCGCCCTGGTAAGCGCCATCCAGGGACTCGGCAATTTGATCATACGGCGCACGACCCATTAAGGAGGGGATCATGAAAGCATCGAAGAGGATTCTCGCCGCGGCGCTGGTGGCCGCGGTCGGCACGGCCGCCACCTTCGCCGCCGGTTCGTCGGAGCCGAAGGCCAAGGCGAAGCCGGTGAAGATCGGCGTTGTCGGGGAAAACAACCCGCAGTGGGACACGATCGGGAAGAACCTCGTGAAGGAGGGGATCACGATCGAGATCGTGAAGTTCTCGGACTACACCCAGCCGAACCAGGCGCTCGCCGACGGGGAACTCGACCTCAATGCCTTCCAGCACTACGCGTTCCTCAAGAAGGACGCCGGGGCGCGCAAGCTCGCGCTCACCGCGATCGGCGAGACCGTCATCGCCCCGCTCGGCCTCTATTCCAAGAAGATCAAGTCCGTCACGGAGCTCAAGGAGAAGGACAAGATCGCCATCCCGAACGACGCGACCAACGGCGGCCGCGCACTGAAGCTCCTCGAGGACGCGGGCCTCCTCAAGGTGAAGCCCGAGTCCGGGTTCCTCCCGACCGTGGCGGACATCACCGGGAACAGGCTCAAGCTCGAGATCGTCGAGGTCGAGGCCGCGCAAACGCCACGGCTTCTTGCCGACGTTGCGGCCTCGATCATCAACGGCGGCCATGCGGTGGATGCAGGACTGATCCCGTCGAAGGACGCCATCTTCCTCGAGAAAGTCGCGGGCGGCGCGAACAATCCCTACATCAACGTGATCGTCGCGCGGACGTCGGACAAGGACAATCCGACCTATCAAAAGGTCGTCGCGGCCTACCAGACCGATGAAATCGCCGGCCTCATCCAGACCGCGTTCAAGGGGTCGTATATCCCGGCGTGGAAGAAGTGAACGGCCTGCGGGGCGCCGGAAGGCGCGGAGGATGATGATATGGGCCTGAAACCGTACATCACGTCGGAAAAAGACTATATCGTCGGCCTCCGGCGGTACTTTCACAGGCACCCCGAGCCCTCGCTGAAGGAGTTCGAGACGGCAAGGAGGATCGAAGAGGAGCTCGACGCCCTTGCCGTCGTGCACCGGCGCGTGGGGGAGACGGGCGTCGTCGCTTTCGTGCGCGGTAAAGCCGGCGGGGGAGCGGGCGCGGTGGCCCTCCGCGCGGACATCGACGCCCTTCCCATCGCGGAGAGGACGGGGGCTCTCTACGCCTCGGAGCGCGAGGGGTTCATGCACGCCTGCGGCCACGACGGGCACGCCGCGAGCCTCCTTGGCGCGGCGCGCGCCCTCAAGGGGAAGGAGGCGGAGTTCTCGGGCGAAGTACGGCTGTTTTTCCAGCAGGCCGAGGAGATCGGACAGGGCGCGCGCCAATTCGTCGCCGCGGGGCTTCTGGACGGGGTCGGAGCAATCCTCGGGACGCACCTCGCCTCCCTCCTCCCCGTGGGCACGATGGCCCTCACGGGCGGCCCGACGAACGCGTCCTGCGACTGGTTTCGGATCACCGTGCGCGGCCGGAGCGCGCATGTCTCGACGCCGCACCGTGGCGTCGACGCCGCCTACATCGCCTCGAAGACCGTGGTGGAGCTCCAGTCGATCGTCGCGCGGCGTACGGATCCCCTCGACCCGGTGGTGGTCGGCGTCGGCCTGATGCGCGCGGGAACGAACTACAATATCGTCGCGAACGAGGCGACGATCGAAGGCACGACGCGGACGTTCTCCCCCGAGGCGAGGAAAAGGACCAACGAGGCGGTCGCGCGCACCGCGGCGCTTGCCGCCCAGGCGGAGGGCGGGAGCGCGGAGACCCGATTCGAGGCATATGCCGCGCCCCTCGTGAACGACGAGAAGGTCGCCGCGCGGGGGCGCGAGGTGGCGCGGGGCTTCGCGGAGGTGGACAGGATCCTCGACTCCATCCCCAAGAGCCTCGGGGCGGACGACTTCGCCGACTACCTGCAGGTCGTCCCGGGCGTCTACGCCTTCATCGGATCCAGGAACGCGACGAACCCCGCGACGGCGATGAGCCACCACAACGAGCTGTTCGACATCGACGAGGAGGCGCTCCTGGTCGCGGCGAACCTTTACGCGGACTTCGCCCTGGATTTCCTGAGGCCCCGGTAGGCCGGCCCATCCCACGAAGTAGCCTATTTCCCCGTGCCTTTCCCCTCCGGCCTGCACGGTGCGATGGAAGGAACGGATCCCAGCGTGATGCCGTAGCCTTCCGGCATGCGGGCCAGCTCCCGCTCCCGCGTGCTTCCATGGTCGTCCAGCGGCGGGTAGAAGGAGTCGGGCGGCTGCCCGGCCGGGGCCACCGGGATCCGGGTGTCCGGATGCGGGCACCGGTCCGACGCCATATGCCCGTCCAGGAGGCCCTTCAAGGAGGCCACACGGGGGTTTGAGAGGTCGAACTTGTTCCGATCGTCAGGGAAAGAATCGAAATAGAAGTAGCGGTCGCCCATCCGGGAGTAGACCAGCTTGTCGCGGTCCGAGGCCACCATGTACTCGCCCATCGTGCCGGAGCCGTACTGGGAATACACCACGTCGTGGGAGGATGCGCCCAGGTCCACGCCGTCGTACTCCGCGGGATCGTAGGGGATGCCGCACAGGGACAGGAGCGTGGGGGGCAGGTCCACCAGGGAACAGACGTCCGTGCGCACGCCGCCCTTGCGGCCCGGGACGCGCAGGAGGAACGGCACCCGGCTCGCCGCATCCAGCATGGTGCGCTTGCCCATGGAGCGGTAGTCGCCCAGAAGCTCCCCGTGGTCCGAGGTGAACGCGATCACGGTGTCGTCGTACAGCCCCTTGTCCTTGAGGGCCTTCACGATGCGGCCCACCTGGTAGTCCACGAAGGACACGCAGGCGTAGTAGTGGTTCTTCAGCGTCTCAAGCTGCCGGGCTCCGATGCCCCACGCATCCAGGGTGTAGCGGTTGCGCAACAGGTCCTCGTAGGAGTTCCGGTCCTCCGGATCCAGGGGACGGCTGATGCGTCCCCGGTACATCTTGTTCCAGGGCGCCGGGGGCGAGAAGGGCGGATGCGGATGGATGAAGGAGGCGAAGAGGAACAGGGGCCTGTCGTCGTCCTTGGCTTCGATGTGCTCCACGCAGCGGTCGCCGATCCATTGGGTGGGGTGCAGCTCCGCCGGTAGCTGGGACACCTGGGGCATGTAGTACAGCTCGGTGCGCTGGCCGTTGTAGTCGAACACGTTCCTCCAGGGCGTGGCCTGCAGGAACCTGTGGTAGTCGTCCCGGGGGTCCGCCATCTCCTCCTGGGTGACGCGTTTGCCGAATCCCATGGGCGCGTACAGGTCCCCGCAGTTGTGCATCTTGCCCACGCAACAGGTGTCGTATCCATGCCTGGTGAACTCGGCGTAGAAGCCGTCGCCGCCGTAGACCGTCTCGCGGTTGTTGTTGTTGTTCCCGGTGCGGGCGGGGTATTGGCCGGTCATCAGGGACAGGCGTGCCGGCACGCAGACGGGGGACGGGGTGTAGCATTTACCGAAGCTCGTGGACTGCGCGGCCAGGGCGTCCAGGGCCGGGGTCACGATGTCCGGGTTGCCCAGGGCATGGATGGTGTCCGCGCGCTGCTGGTCCGTGAAAAGGAAGAGCACGTTCTTCAAGGCCCGGCTCCTTTCGCTCATTCCACGAGGGAAAGCATGTGCATGCCCAGCTCGTAGACGAGACGGCAGGAGAGGTCCTTGGCGTCCTCGGGCATCAGCTGCGTGAAGCGGGTCTCCATGTCGAACATGTCGTCGTATCCGACCTCTTTGAGCGCCCGCATGATGGACGTCCATTCCACCTTGCCCTGGTAGGGGGGCATGTGCAGGTCGTCCGCGCCGTAGTTGTCGTCCACGTGGGTGGCGCGCAGGTATGGTCCCACCTTCCTCACCGAAGGCACCTGGTCCAGCTCCTTGTACGTCCGCTTCCCGTGGCCGAAATCCCAGCACAGGCGCACGTTGTCGCTGCGGAAGGCCTTCATGAGGGCGATCAGCTCCCAGGCCGTCACGCCGAAGCGCCGGCCCTTGGACGTGTCGCACATGTTCTCGATGGCGATCCCCACGCCCAGTTTTCCCGCCTTTTCGAAGAAGGGCGTGTAATAGGCTACGTTGTAGGCGATGTCATCATCCACGTCGAATCCGACAGGGGAGAGCGTGGACAGGGGATGCACCACCGCCCACTTGACCCCCGCCATGGCGCAGATCTCGATGCCGCGGTCCAGGCATTCCTTGAACCAGGGATCCTCCTCACAGAGGGGCTCGTCCGCCCGGATGCGGTCGAACGGTCCCTTGGCGAAGCAAAGGTGGGCCTGGGGGAATCTGACGCCCAGCTTCGCGCCCTCGTTCACGATGGCTTCCGCCTGCTTCTTCCAATCGTCTCCAGCCAGCTCGCTCTGGCCCTTGGCCATCCAGTCCAGCGGCAGGTCCATGTTGGTGAAGCCGATCTTCCGGGTCCGCCGCACCGCCTCCACGTATCCGCCGGCGACTCCGTTCTTCACCAGGTACATGTTGAGCATGGTACTGAGTTCCATGGTCGCTTTCCTTTTCCCCATGTGGCATCAGGTATAGGCCGCATTCGCGGTCTGGCTCCCATGCTTTTACATCATAGGGCGCCTGATGTACAATAAAGATAGAAAACGATCGTAAAATGTCAAGAGCGCCCATCAATGCAATCAATTATAATCCTAAACGATCAAAATGTCCTTGTGATATTGGAAATAACCACGCCCGCGGTTGGACGCCTACGGAATCCCGTGGGTCTGCGCCGTCGTGATCGGTTTCGCCAGCATCTCACGCCTTCCGACACCGTGCGCCCGCGCCTGTTTCCTCCATCCTGCATGGCCCATGGCCTTGTAGATCAGCCATGGGAAAGCGTGCTGGACATAGAGGTTGTCGGCAGGCGCCGTCTCATCCATGACGCGTGAGGCGATGGCGTCAAGCGCGCGGCTCACGGGGCGCTTGATGACCATGTCGTCGGGAGCCTCCTTCATGTTCCGGAGCATCTCCCCGGTCCCGATGCCGACGCCTCCCCTCCATTCGATGCCGGAACGCGAGCAGAAATGGGCCACGATCTCGAGCGCCGTCCTGTTCTGCACTCCCTCATGAAAGCCATTGTTCGCGACCGCGATCATGCGTGTCCGCCGTACCGCGCTGGCCGGGGCATTCCGCCGCAAGGACTCGTAGGAAAGGAGCCAGGAGAGGAGTCTCGAGTGCAGGCTGTCGATGTACAGGGGGAAGGCGAGGACGATGAGGTCGGCATCGAGGTCCTCCGCTTCAGCCCCCGTCGCGGTCATGGTCTCGACCATGCGGTACTCATGCGCCTCTCCCAGCCTTGAACGCAGCGCGTCGAGCACGATCCTCGAGTTCGCCTCCGCCCGGCGTGGGCTTCCGTTGACGAGCAGTACCTTCATGAAGCCACCTCCTCGTCGAGCCACGAGGCGAGCGCGGACCCGTCGCCCCCGAAGCGGAAACCCCGTTTCTGGCGCGGGCTCGAGGCGTTGTCGCAGAAGGACCGTACCAGCTCGAGGTGCGTCGCCTCTTCGTCACCGCTCGCTTCGCCGATGGCGAGGGAGAGGATCCGCGGGGCGCGTGGGTAGCGCGGGACGTGGTGCATCTCGCCCCGGAAGCGGCGGAAGTAGGGAAGAAGGCTCGGGATCACCCGGTCGAGGGCCCCCTTGATCGGCAGCGCGAAGCAGCCGTAGGGCGTCGCCCCGCATAGGATGACGAGGTCCGCCCCGACGAAGGACTCGACGAAGGCTTCCCCCCCGTCGCCTTTCACGACGCAGCGGCCGGGCGTCTTCAACCAACAGCCGAAACAGCCGAGGCAGGGCTTCATCGCCGTGGCGCGCTCCGCGGCCAGTCCATGCCCGCGTGCCGCGGCCCAGGCGGCGACGGCCGATCCCGCCTCGTGGCGGTCGGTCGCGTCCTCGTCATAGTAGTAGAAGACATTCATGGATCCCTCCAATATCGTCCTTCCTGGCATGCTCGCGGCGGAAGGCGCGGAACTGGGGAGGATCTTCGGTTCACCATCCGCGGACCCGGGCCGCGACGGGCAGGACCTCATGCGGGACCAGGGCTTCCTCACGCTGCGTCGGGCGGCCGCCGCCTTCCTGGGCAGGTACCCCGGGCTGGGCGAGAGGGACGTCCTCCTCGGGTTCTGGGCCAAGGCGCACGGCCTGGCCGCCCTGCTCGTATCCCGTCCCGACTACTTCGAGCCCGAGGAGCTGAAGAGCGGCCTGGCCCGCGTCATCCGCTAGGCGTTCTAGGGGACCGGGATTCCCAATGCGTCCGCCACGCCCTTGCCGTAGGCGGGGTCCGCCTTCATGCAGTTGCCGACGTGGCGGAGCTTGATCTCAGGCGGGATATCCCCCATGGACCGTGCCGTGTTCTCGAAGAGCACCTTCCGCTGTGCCGGGTTCATCAAGCGGAACAACAGTCCCGGCTGGGTGTAGTAGTCGGTATCCTCGCGCTGGTTCCAGTGGTCGGCCGCCCCGGAAAGCTCGATCGGCGGTTCTTTGTACTCCGGCTGCTCCTTCCATTCGCCGTAGCTGTTCGGTTCATAACCGATCGTCCCGCCCTGGTTGCCGTCCACCCGCATGGCGCCGTCACGGTGGTAGCTGTGGAACGGGCAACGCGGCCTGTTGACCGGGATGCTCATGTGGTTGACCCCGAGCCTGTAACGCTGCGCGTCCCCGTAGGAGAAAAGGCGGCCCTGGAGCATCTTGTCCGGGGAGAAGCCGAGGCCCGGGACGACGTTGGCCGGGTTGAAGGCGGACTGCTCCACGTCGGCGAAGTAGTTCTCCGGGTTGCGGTTCAGTTCCATCACGCCTACCTCGATGAGGGGGTAGTCCTTCTTGAACCAGACCTTGGTGAGGTCGAACGGATGGTAGGGGCACCTTGCAGCGTCCGCTTCCGGCATCACCTGGATATACATGGTCCAGCGGGGGAAATCCTTCCTCTCGATGCTTTCGAACAGGTCCCTCTGGTGGCTCTCCCTGTCCTTGCCCACGAGGACCTCGGCTTCCTGGTCCGTGAGATTGCGGATCCCCTGTTGCGTACGCAGATGGAACTTCACCCAGAATCGATCGCCCTTGGCATTGACCATGCTGAAGGTGTGGCTGCCGAACCCGTGCATGTGACGATACGTGGCGGGGATGCCCCTGTCGCTCATCACGATGGTCACCTGGTGGAGCGCCTCCGGCAGGGAGGTCCAGAAATCCCAATTGCTCGCGGCGCTGTGCATGTTGGTGCGCGGGTCCCGTTTCACCACGTGGTTGAGGTCCGGAAACTTCAACGGGTCGCGCAGGAAGAACACCGGCGTGTTGTTGCCGACCAGGTCCCAGTTGCCCTGGTCGGTGTAGAACTTCATGGCGAACCCGCGGATGTCGCGTTCCGCGTCGGCTGCCCCGCGTTCCCCGGCCACTGTGGAGAAGCGAACGAAACAATCGGTCTTTTTTCCGACCTTAGCGAAGATCGAGGCCTTGGTGTACTTCGTGACGTCGTTGGTCACCGTGAAAGCGCCGAAAGCGCCCGAGCCCTTGGCGTGCATGCGGCGCTCCGGGATCACCTCCCTGTCGAAATGCGCGAGCTTCTCCAGGTACCAGACGTCCTGCAACAATTGCGGGCCCCGGGGGCCCGCCGTGATCACGTTCTGGTTGTCGACCACGGGTGCCCCCGCGGCGGTGGTCAATTTATTCCTTTCTTCCATGTTTTCCTATTCCTTCACCTGGGTGGTCAGGAAGGTGGGCAGGCCCATCTGACGGACCTGGTCCTGCAGCTCCTCGATGCCGTCCATGTGCGCGTCCTCGTCGTTGAGTATTTTCTGCAGGAAGTCCCGCGTCGCATGGTCCTTGACTTCCGCGGCCAGGGCGATGGCGTCGTTGTACGCCTTCACGGCGCCCTCCTCGGCCAGCCTGTCGCTCTCAAGCTGTTTGGGCAGGTCGCTTCCGATATGGATGGCCTTCAGGTTGGAGACCATGGGGATCCCCTCGAGGAAGAGGATCCTTGCGATGAGCGCCTCGGCGTGCTTCATCTCGTCGATGGAGCGCTTTTCGAAGTGCTTGTGCAGCTTCGCGTAGCCCCAATTGTCGCACATCTCGGAGTGCACCATGTACTGGTTGATGGCGGTCAGTTCGTCGGAAAGAAGGGAGTTGAGGGTCCCGATGAGCTTTTCATTGCCTTTCATGTACGTTTCCTCCTGGTCGTTTTCGATGCTTCCGCCGCGCATGCGGCGCAGAGTCCCGTGAACTGGATGGTGTGTGACAGGATCTTCCGCTTCGTGTGCCGTTGCGCCTCCTTCTCGACCTGTTCCTGGACCGGCATTTCGAAATCGCCCACCCGGCCGCACGAGGGACAGCGTATGTGGTAGTGCGCGGCCGTGACGGCGTCGTACCGCTCGACTCCGTCGGCGAACGTATGGAGCGAGAGACTTCACTCCTCGACGAGGATCTTGAGGTTCCGGTACGTGTTCCCCACGCTCAGGCGGGGGATCTTGCGCTTCAGTGCGGCGTGGATTTCCAGCGCCGTGGGGTGGGAGACGGACCGGGTCACGTGGTCCAGGATCCGCTCCCGCTGTTCGCTCCTGCGTCTCATGGCTTCACTTGTTAAGAATCATTCTTAATATACGTCCCGGAGGCCCGGAAGGCAAGTTCCGCCGCTCCGCTATGGCTGCGGTTCGAGCAGCGGAAAGGCGATGCGGGCCGACCGGTTGTCGCGGTCCACCGTGGGGTTCTGGAGCCCGCCCGTGGCCTCCGACACCCATCGGGGTACCAGGATCCGCATCTCATCCACGGCCACGGAGCCGTCGTGGTCGATGTCGCCGCAGCGGAGGGCGCGCAGGAGGTGCTCCGTGAACAACCCGTTCTCGAGGCGCGCATCCTCGTAGGAAAGCTCCCCGCCGCGGCAGGAGGAAAAGACGACGGCGCCGGCGCGGCGGTTGACGTCGGTATAGATGAAGCGGTCCCGGTCGAGCAGGTAGCGGCGGGGGGCTTCTCGCCCGTCGGCCTCGACGGTCCCCGCGCCCACGACGCGCAGCCCGCGGGAGCCGAGGCCGGCGGATGCGGAGGCGCCCAGGTACCGTTCCAGGTCGCCGGGCAGCAGCTCCCCGGATTCGCAGGTGTCGATCAGGAGCAGCCTGTTGCGGGACGGGGTCGAGGCGAGCGTCGCCTCGATCGCCTCGAAGCGGACCGCGGTCGCGGCAAGTTGCCGCAGGTCCGCGTCGTGGGTGATGTAGTAGTAGGTCGCCTCGTCGTCCCTGTCGTGCACGCCGTGCCCGGAGACGAAGACCACCACGACGTCGTCCACCCGCGCCTCCGAGAAGAAGGAGCCCGCCTCGGCCACCGCGGCCGGCGTCACGTCCCGGTCCGTGAAGAGCCTGGTCCTCACGCGGCCGAAGGCCCGGCCCTCCATGGCGCGGAAGGAGGCGGCCAGGTCCTCGGCGTCGCGCGCGGCGAAGCCCAGGTCCAGGGAGTCGTCGCGGTAGTCCGACACGCCGAAGCCCACGTAATAGAGGTCGCGCGCGGCGGCGGGAGCCGTGGAGAGGATGGTGCGTGCGCGGAGGGACTCGGCGCCCTGGCGGTTGATGACGCTGACCTCGATCCTGTTCTCCCCTCCGGCCAGCTCGATGAGCTCGCGGGCCGAGGCGGCTTTCCCGGAGAGCGGCTTCCCGGCCCCGGGGAAGAGGGGAACGCCGTTCGCGTAGAGCTGATAGGAGAGGAGCTCCGCCCCCGCGGAGCGGAACTCGATCGCCAGGGCGACCTCCCTTCCCTCCCGCCGCTCCCCGGCGATCCTCGCCTGCGGCAGGCCCGTGACGGCCGCGGCCTCCGCCTCTCCGATCCCCAGGCGCCGCAGGCGGCGCTCGTGCTGGGAGCGGTAGTGGGCCGCCTGCTCCGGGGTGCCGAGCCGCATCCTGTCCAGCATGAGGTCGGGGCGGTTCCGCGAAGCGGCAAACTGGTCGATGCCGTACGCCGTGAGTCCCTGCACCACGGCGACGAGCGGCCCGCCGCCGCCGCTCGCGTCGAAGAGGCCGTCGTCCGTGTAGGTGATCCACTCCGTCCCGCGGGTCACGATGTTGATCGCCGCGCCGGTCTCCACATTGTAGAGGCGCAGGAAGGGTTCCAGCCCGTAGGCGAGGAGGTACCGTCCGGTGGGATCGAACTGGAGCCTGCGCACGCCTCCCACGATGCCTCCAAGCTCCCCGACGAGGAGGGAATCCGCGACGTCCTCCGATTGCAGGAGCAGCACGGGAGTCGCCCGTCCGGCGTTCGCCTTCTCTGGCGGTTCCGCCGCGGCGAAGAGCCGGCCCCTCCCTTCGTGCATCGCAAGCGTCGTCTTCCCCCCGTAGGAGACGGCCGCCTCCGGGATGTCCATCATTGCGGCCATCTCCCGCATAATGGCTTCTTCGAGGTGGGCCGTGACGAGGGACAGTTCCCCGGGCCTCGCCTCGAGGCGGCTGATGCCACGCTCCGTGACGCGGTAGAAGCGGCCGTCCCAGCCGATGGCTCCCCCGTCGTCCGAGAAGTAGGCCTCCTGAGGGTTGGCGGACGGGAAGAAGCTCCCTTCGTCCGCGGGCTCCGCGGAGCTTTCGGACGCGTCGACGAGCTCCTGTTTCACCGTGAGCTTCCCGTCCAGGAGCCGAAGCAGGCGCGCGCCTCCTCCCCCTTCCTCCCGCGCCGTCACGAGGAGCTCCTCCGTTCCCGGACGGAAGGCCAGGCTGACGGGCGCGTAACCGGGCGGCAACGCGGCGGAGGCCTCGACTTTCCCGTCGAGGGACAGGCACTGGATGGTGCCCTTCTGGAAAGCCGCCAGGATGCTCGTGCCCGAGGGGCTGATTCTTGCATCCGCGATCCGGTCGCTCCTGACCTCCGGGGATACGCGGACCTCGGCCGGGCGTTCCACGTCCGGTTCCGCGGCGGGGACGTCCGTGCCCTCGACGTGCCGGGGCCGCGGGATCTCGCCGCCCCGGTTGACCGCGGCTGTGCCGAAGGGCTCCGCGGTCGGGGCGTTCCCGACGGGTGAGGGCCCGCGTGCCGTCTCCGGATCCAGGGGGCAGGAGAAGCTCCCGGTGCCGGTCCGGTAGGCCGCCTCCACCAGGCAGCTTTCCCCGGTGGTCCGAACCTCGAGTCTCCGCACCGGTCCGGACGCGCCCGTCGGAGGCCCGAAGCGGGCAATGCAGGAGCCCGAGACCAGGTCCCAGAGGCGCACGACGCCCCCGTCGTCGCCGCTTGCCATGACGGGGCAGTCGGCCGGGCAGGATAGGACCGAGATCCAGTCCTCGTGGCCGACCAGGCGGTGCACGAGCCGCCCCGAGGGGTGCCAGATGCCGATGGTGAAGTCGTCCTCCGCCTGGTCTGCGGGCCGGTCGAAGCCGACCACGAGCGCCGCGTCGCCTGTATACCGGATCTCACGCACGCCGGGATCGCCGGGCGGGGTCGTGTGCCGCTCGAAGGCCACGTAGGGGGAGCCGTCGAGCGGGAAGCAGGTGATGCCGTCGTTGGAGCCCGTCAGGATGCCCGTTCCTCCCGGCGCGATCCGGATGGCCTCCGGGAAGCGTTCCGAGGGACCCACGATGTTCCGCTCCGCCAACTTGATGCCCTGCGGATTCCAGAGGATCGCGATGCCGCTGGGATCCACCGTCGCGATGAACCGGCCGTCCGCGCTCCGGTCCACGCTTTGCGGGTCGAGGGCGTGGCCACGCTGCACCACGAGCCTCATGGGCTCCGTGGAGCCCTCCCACGGATCCGCCGCCTGCGGGTTCCACCGTTGCTCCAGGGCCCGGAGGGCGGGATGGGAGCGGAGCGTCCCGAGTTCCGGATGGCGCCGCAGAAGCCCGGAGAGGACGAGCCGCGAGTCCAGGGAGGCGGCTACAAGCATCCCGGCCGCCCCGTCGGGATCCCCCCGATCGAGGAGCGCGCGGGCGAGGAAGGCGCCGGCCACGGGACTGGTGAGGCCGGACGGATCGATTCCGTTGAGCCCCGCGTCCGTCGATCGGACCGCCCTCCGTGCGCGTTCCGCCCCGTCCCCGTCGCCGAGGCTTTCAGAGAGCATCCAGGATGCGAGGCCTGCCCAGGGGGCGGGGGCGTCCTTACGACCGGCGATCCAGTCGAGGAATTCCTTCGGAGTGCCGGATGCGAGGAGGAAGCCTGATGCCCCCCCGAGGGACGCGGCCGCCGCGGCGGCCCGGGAGAGGGCACGCCCCGTGTCCCCCCTGAGGGCCATGGCAGCCGAGGAGACGAGCATCGCCCCTCCCCGCCGCGGATCGGTGAGCTCCTCCGCGTAGTCCCCGATCTCCCCGCCGAAGAGCAGCCACGCTTCCCGCTCCCGCGCCGATCCGGCCGCATCGGCCGCCTCCAGGGCGAGCCACGCCATGCGTTCCACCGGCTGGCAGGGGAGGAGCATCCTGACTTCCCGCGCTCCGTGGAACCGCCGCAACAGGCGCTCCCACGCCGTACGCGCCTCCCCGTAGCGGCCCGCCCCTGCGCAAAGGCGCAGGAGCTCGTCGTACGCGTCCAGGCGGCCCAGGCCGTAGCCTGGATCGTTCGTCGCATACGCCACCTGCTCGGCGAGTCGTACGTATTCCGTCAGGTCGCGCCGCGCCTCCTCATCCCTCGCCATCAGCGAAAACGCGGCGCCACGGAGCGCCATGGCTTCCGCGATGCCCCGGAGGGCCAGGGCGGCGCGGTCCCCCCCGCTTTCGGCGCGCCAGGCGGAGGCGGGCACCGGTTCCGCGAGCGGGAGCAGCTCCACGGCGGCGGAGAGCTCCTCCACGGCCTGACCGGCGCGACCGGAGCGGAGCAGGGCTGCTCCCCGTTCGACGCGGCCCCGGATGGCGTCACGGGAAGCTGCCAATTGAACGAGCGCAGCGGAGAGCCGGGACGGTTCGGCCGCGCCCGCGGTGCGCAGCGGGACGAGACAGAGGATCAGCGCGATGTATGGATGGAAAGGACGCACGGAGGTACCTCGGGGTGATAGTACGCAATCGAGCCGCGTACCGCAAGAAGGACCCTGTGAAGTGCCTAAGGGGTGGACTCGGCCGGGGCGGGTCATGGTATGCTCCCCGCATGTCCGCTGTCCGTTCCGCCTCCGTAACGCTCTGCCTCCTGTGTTCCCTGTCCGTCGCGGCGCAGCCCCCGGCCGTCGGGACCCCGGTCACCCGCGCGGTGCTTGCCGACTTCGAGGGCCCCGGGACGTGGCGCGCGTATGAGCGTGGGGAGGGCCACGGCGTCGAGGCCGCCGTGTCGGTCCGGCCAGGAGCTCCCGAGGGTGTCGAGGCCTCCGGGAGCGCGAGCGACCCGGCGGATCCGGTCCCGCCGCAGCGGCAGGTCCTGGGCGTCCGGCTCCGCTTCCGCGAGCTCACCGATTCCTCCGTGGCCATCGAGCCGGAGAAGCCGATCCCGATCTCCGGCGGCACCCTGTGGGTCTTCGAAGCCTGGGCATCGGGGGAAGGCTTCCGCCATGGCCTGTACGCCGCGTTCCTCGACTCCCAGGGCCTTCCCTACGCCGAGGTGCTCCTGGGCCGTCTGGACTACGTGGGCTGGAAGCACATGCGCGCCGCCCCCCCCCTCGTCCACCCCCCCGGCGGCCTCCTCTGGAACGGATTCGTCCTGCGCATCGATCCCGACTCGGTAACCGCCGCGCCGCAGTACCTTTACTTCGACCTCGTCACCGTGACGCTCGTCCCGGACGGGCCCGGAGCCGCGCCATGAGAAGGGGCATCCGTCCAGGCGTCGGCGGAATCCTCCTGGCCGGGCTCTGCCTTCTCGGCGCGGCGGCCGTCCGCGCCCCGGCGCAGGTGCTGCTGCAGGCGCCGCAGCAGGCGCTCCGGACGGTCCTGGTCACGGCGGTGGAGACATCAGAAGAACCCTCGTGGAGGGGACCCGGAGCGGGAGCCGACCTCCGCGTCGCGGCCCACGGGACGGCCGTCCCCGCCGTGGGGGACCTTGCGGCGGACAACCCCGGTTTCCTCGAGGTCACCCTCTCCGCCGAGGCTCTGGCGCGGCCGAGGTGCGCGTTCCGCCTCGCGGCCCCCATCCCCATCGCGGGGATTACCAAGACGATGGGCTTCTGGGCACGGGCGACCCCTCCGGGCCCCGTGGGCCTCCGCGTCATCGTCCTGGACGCTTCTGGGATCGAGCTCAAGATCCCGGTCACGGGGACCGTGACCGCGGAATGGCGCGCCTATAGCGTGGCGATCTCCCCCTATATCCTCCAGAGAGGCGCCGAGGCCACCTCGACGGGCCTCTCCTTCGCGGGGTGGGAGATCCTCCCCGACGGGTCCTCCGGCCCGCTCGTCGTCCGCCTGGACGTCGTGAGCGCGGTCGTGGACCTGTATGCGACCGAATCCCGGGAACCGGACGTCCCGGAGGACTGGTGATCGAAGATGGCGCATCGGACCCCGCTCCCCGCGATCCTTCTGACGTTCCTCGCCCTCTCCCCGCTTCCGCTTCCCGCCGCCGCGCAGCGTGAGCTTTCCCCCAGCCCGTACGGGACGCTTGTCGCCTCGGCCCGCCGCACATTGTTCGAGGCCCTCGACAATCCGGATCCGGCCGTCCGGCGCGAAGCCATCGTCATGCTCCGCCACGAAGGCAGCCCGGAAGCCTACGGGAGGATCGCCGCCCTGTTCCGGGACTTCGCCCTGCCGGTGGCGGAGCCCGGGCTCCCGCTCTACTGGAACCAGGCCATCGCCACCCTCTACGCCATCGACGCGGAACGGACCGTTCGCTGGCTCCAGGAGCACAATGACGAGGTCCTCGAACGGTTCGATCTCTACGAACTTTTCTCCGTCATCGGCTTCGAGCGCGTGGCGGATTTCGACAACCTGTTCCTGTACACCCTGGGAGGATACGGAGCCTCCACCCTGCGGCAGGCGATGATGAAGAAGATCCACGTCGCGCAGATATACAGGCGGACCGGCGAGGAGAAATACCGGAAGATCCTCGCCTTCTCCGCGTGGAACGACCCTGCCGGCACGCCGGAGGAGCTGGCGCGCCTCCACGAATACCTGCGCGGTTATGGGCTGCCGGTGGAGCCCCTGCGCCTCGTCATGGAGGAGCGGGGCGGCATCGGCGCGGGCAGGGAGGTCACGGGCCGCACCTTCACCCTGGAGGAGCTTCTCTACCAGGCGCTCCTCCGCCGTTTCGGCTATACCCGTGAGGTCTACCGCACCCGCTTCGACCTCTCCGCCTCGGAGGTCGTCTATGCGCCGGGCGCCCTGGAGCGCCACGGGCTCGAGGATGGGCGGGAGGAGTTCCAGCGCGTGCTCGGGGATCTGTCGGCTTTCCCCTCCCTCGGCCTCGACGAGTCCGTGGCGTACCTGTTCGCCGGCGTCCCGCGCCCCGGGGACCTCGACACGATCGTGGAAGGCCTGCCCCGCCTCACTCCACCGGACAGGCTCCGCTACCTCGGCCTCATCATCGCCTCCCCGGAGAGCGGGACGAGGCGCACCCTCCTCCGCCGCTACGCGACGTTCCACGAGGCGGCCGTGAGGATCACGGTTCTCGAGGCTCTCGTCTCGAGCCCGGGATACCTGACGCGGGAGGAGATCCTCGGGCGGCTCGGGGAGGAGGCGGAGCCCGAGGCGATCGGCAGGCTGCTGGAGGCGCTCGGAAACCTGGGGATCGGAGCGGATCTCGACGTCTTTGCGCGCTACTTGGGGCACGGAAGCGGCATCGTGCGCTCAGTTGCCGCGGGGCAGATCCTCCGTGCGGCCGGGGAGGGGAAGCGTCCATGAACGCGCGCATGCAGGCTCTCCTGGTGTTGTGGACCGCCGTGTTGCTGCCCGTCGGCGGGGCGGCGTATTGCCAGGCGGCCGCGCCCATGGTCCTGGATATCGCGGCAACGGATGCCGTGAACTGGAGAGTCGTACTCGAGAAGGCGGATGCCGCCCCGGATGCCGTCGGCATGGCCGTCCAGGCATACTCCGTCGGGGAGGACGGCCGGAAGCGCCGCTGCCTCGGCTTCGACCTGCCTTTCTCCTCGAGGACCGGGTTCGAGGCGTTCACCCTCCGGTATGCGGGAACCATCCCGCCCTCCATCCTCCTTTCCGAACTCCGCGTGCGCGTATACGGACTGAATACGCCGCACAGCCTGGCGGTCCTGCTGCGGGATGGGGAGGGACGCCTGCACGAGATCGACATGGGGGAGCTCCGGTTCGACGGCTGGAGGGTGCTCACGTGCCGCATCAGGCCTCCGTTCGGGCCCGCATCCTTCGCGGGGGTGCGCGTCTACGCCCTTCCCGGCCGGCTTCCCCGCGAGCGGCGCCTGCTCCTGCTTCTCGGGGAGCTCGAGCTCATGGAGGGTAGTCAGTGATCGCCCACAAGCGCATGGCCATGATCCTGGCGATGGGTCTGCTCCTCCATCGGGGCATCGGCGCGGACGAGTCGGCGATCCTCGACTTCTCGAAGTCGGCGACGGTCACGGGAGGCTGGATCGTGAGGGCGCTTCCCGGCGGGGAGGCCTGCCGCACCCTCATCGACGAGGTACGGGGAATCCCGCGCGCCATGAGCCTGGAGATCGACTTCGCGTCCCTGC
>Ga0153915_10000408_pt1 | contig 39382 bp, 33 predicted proteins | sample Opewatmetagenome_2_FD_107003 | JGI IMG/M metagenome (GOLD analysis project Ga0153915, IMG submission 107003) | Freshwater wetland microbial communities from Ohio, USA - Open water 3 Core 3 Depth 3 metaG | ecosystem: Environmental > Aquatic > Freshwater > Wetlands | place: USA: Ohio, Lake Erie...
CGAGACGCAGAGCCGGAACTTGTGCCCCTCGGCGGTGTAGCGCCGGATCATGGGCACGATCCCGGCGGTGGAGATGGAGATCTTCCGGGCGTCCACCCGGCACCCGGCCGGATCGCAGAGGACGTGGGCCGCGGCCAGGACGGCGTCGTAGTTGTGGAAGGGCTCGCCCTGGCCCATGAAGACCGCGCCGGTGACGGGCCGCGCGCTGTCCGCCCGAACCTCCAGGAACTGGGCCACCATCTCCCAGGCCTGGAGGCTCCGTTCGAGCCCGAGCCGTCCGGTGGCGCAGAAGGCGCAGGCGAGCGCGCAGCCCGCCTGCGACGAGAGGCACACCACGTGATGGGTGTCGTAGAGCGGGATGCGCACCGACTCGACACGCGCGCCGTCCCGGAGCCCGAAGAGGTAGCGGCGGAAACCGTCCCGGGCGTCGGCGCTGGCCTCGAGGCGGAGCCGCTCCTGGGAGAGCCGGGCCTCGGCGAGGTCCAGCACCTCCCGCCGGACGTTGCGGGCCTCGCGCAGGGGGCGGCCGCGGCCCACCACGGACCCGAGGATGCGGCGCGCGTCCTCGAGCCCGATGCCGAGCGCGCGGGAGAGGCCGCGGCTGTCCTGTCCCAGGATGTGGAGCACGGAGGGGATCTAGGGTAGATCGGGCTCATGCGATACGCCATCGCCGCGCTCGTCCTCGCGGCCGGCTGCTACGTCGGGCCGCCTCGCTACTACCAGCCGCCGCCGGCCCCGCGCCCGGCGCCGCCTCCGCCCGCTCCGGCTGCCCAGCGCACGCTGACCGAGCGCGAGGCCATCGGCGTCGCCATGGGGTACGCCCGCTCCCATGGACTCGAGGTCGACAAGGTGAAGCACGCCCACCTCGACGGCGCCGGCCGCTGGCACGTCGAGGTGCGCGGCGACCGGGCGCACGACAGGGCCACGGTCCTCGTCGACGGCTTCACGGGCCAGGTGCTGAAGGCCAACCTCAAGGACGCCGACCGCGGCGACGACTGACGGGCGCCCGGGCCGCCGTCTTCCGCCCCGAGACCCAGGGGTTCCCTTCGAGCAGGTAACGCCATGGGCGGCCGGCCCAGTCACCGGCGTAGTGCACGTTCACGCGCGGGGTCGCGACGACGCGCTCCGAAGGTCGCGGAGCGTCCTCGACGAACAGGGCCGGGCCGGAGAGGTCCTGGCCGTTGTGCGCCTCGCGCCGGATGGCGAGCGCCCGGCACAGGTTCCCCGGCCCGCGCGGTCCGTGCAGGCAGCCCTCGACGGGTTCCCCGGCGCGCAGCAGCACTGCCGAGGGAAGCCCTTCGCCGCCCGTGACGACGTTCACGCAGTGGTACATGCCGTAGATGAGGTAGACGTAGGCGAAGCCGGGCGGTCCGTACATGATGGCGGCCCGGCGCGTCGGGCCGAAGCGGGCGTGGGAAGCCCGGTCCTCCTCGCCCAGATAGGCCTCGGTCTCGACGATGCGAGCCGCCCGGCGCACGCCGCCCTCCACGTGGACGAGCACCTTGCCGAGGAGGTCCCGCGCCACCCGCCGTGCGTCCCGGGCGTAGAAGGCGCGCGGGAGCCTCCGGCCGGGCCGTCGGGCCACCGCGCTACTCCTCGCGCGGCCGCGGCAGGGCCGCCCGCCAGACGCCCGCGTCCACGAAGACCTCGAGAAGGACCGGGTCGAGCCTCCCGTCCATCGCCTCGGCGCGGAGGATGTCGAGCGCCTTCTCCGGCGGGACGGCCTTCTTGTAGGGGCGGTCGCTGGCGGTGAGGGCGTCGAAGATGTCGGCGATGGTCATCATGCGCGTCTCCACCGCGATGGACTCTCCCGGGACGCCGCGCGGGTAGCCCTTGCCGTCCAGCTTCTCGTGGTGGCCGTGGGCGATGTCCGGAACCCCGCGCAGGGCCCGCGTCCAGGGGATCTGCGAGAGGAAGCGGAAGGTGTGGACCACGTGGCTCTCGATCTCCCGGCGCTCCTCCTCGGAGAGCGATCCCTGCGGGATGGAGAGCCGGGCCACCTCCTCCGACTCGAGGTACGGCCGCTCCGCGCCGCCGGGATCCACGAAGGTGCGCGCGGCGATGGCGGAGAGGCGCTCGAAGCTTCCCTCCGGCAGCACCGTGGGGCGGTTGCAGGCCACGATCGTCTCCCAGAAGCCGTCCAGCTCGGCGCGCATCGCCTCGATCCCGTCCTCGGACCGGCCCTCGACCCGCGCCCGAAGCCGTGCGTTCTCGAGCTGGGCCCGGATGAGGTCGAAGCGCGCCGCGATGAGGTCGAGCTGGCCGGAATGGAGCTTGCTCGCCTTCACGAGGACGTGTTCCCGGACCCCGACCTTGCCGAAGTCGTGCAGCAGGGCGGCGTACCGGAGCTGCCGGAGCCGGGCGGGGCCGAAGCGCACGCCCGCGTGGGAGGGCGGCGGCCCCGCCTCCAGCGCCTGTGCCAGCCCGACGGTGAGGCGGGCCACCCGCTCCGAGTGGCCGGCGGTGGTGGGATCGCGGGCCTCGATGGCCACGACCGAGGCCTGCACGAAGCCCTCGAAAAGCCGCTCGATCTCCTCGTGGAGCACGGCGTTCTCGATGGCCGAGGCCGCCTGCCCGCCGAGCGCCACGAGCAGCTCCTCGTCCTCCTCGGTGAAGGCGCCGTCCCGCCGGTTCAGCGCCTGCACGACGCCCACCACCTCGCCCTGGGTGTCGAGCATGGGGACGCACAGGATGGTCCGGGTGCGGTAGCCGGTGGCGGCGTCCACCGCCCGGTTGAAGCGCGGGTCGAGGTAGGCGTCGGCCACGCGGACGCTCGTTCCGGTGGCGGCGACCGCGCCGACGATGCCCGCGCCGAGCGGGACCCGGATCTCGGAGGTGCCCTGCGCCACCTTGCTCCACAGCTCGCCGCGCTCCCGGTCCACGAGGAACAGCGAGCAGCGGTCGGCCTCGGCCACCTGCGCCGCCTCCGCGACGATGGTCTCGAGCAGGGTGTCGAGGTGGCGCTCCGCGGTGAGGGCCTTCGCCACCTCCAGGATCGACTGCAGCTTGGCGATGCGGCGCTCGAGCGGCGCGGGGTCCATGGCGTGGCGCGACGATACGACGCCCCCTCGCAGGGCCGCAACCGCGCCCCCGTTTGTGGCGCCGGGGCACGCGCTGGCGTAAGAATGGGATGGGGTTCACGATGCGCCGCGCGAAGATCGTCGCCACCATCGGTCCGGCGTGCTCGGACCCGTCCAACCTCCAGAAGCTCATCGAGCACGGGGTGGACGTGGCCCGCCTCAACTTCTCCCACGGGCAGCAGGAGGAGCACGCGCTGGTCCTCGACCACATCCGGGCCGCCTCGCGCCGGCTGCAGAAGGCGGTGGGCGTCCTCCAGGACCTGCAGGGCCCCAAGATCCGCACCGGCCCGCTCCAGGCCGGCAAGGCCGGGGTGAACGTCCCGAGCGGCTCGGAGATCGTGATCACCACCGAGGGGGAGATCCAGGGAGACGCGAGCCTCGTCTCGACGACCTACCCGCACCTCGCCGAGGACGTACGGCCCGGCGACCGGCTGCTCGTGGACGACGGGCTCCTCGAGTTCCGCGTCGTCGCCACCGACGGCGTCCGCGCGCGCTGCGAGGTGCTGGAGGGCGGCATCCTCGGCGAGCACAAGGGCATCAACCTCCCCGGGGTCTCGCTGCGAGCCGAGGCGCTCTCCGACAAGGACAAGCGCGACCTGGTCTTCGGCGTCACGCACGGCGTCGACTTCGTGGCCCTCTCCTTCGTGCGCACCGCCGAGGACGTGGCGCTGTGCCGCCGGGAGATGGAGCGGGCCGGGCGGGTCGTCCCCATCATCGCCAAGATCGAGAAGCCCGAAGCGCTCGACAGCCTCGATGCCATCCTCGACTCCGCCGACGGCCTCATGGTGGCCCGCGGCGACCTCGGGGTGGAGATCCTCCCCGAGCGCGTTCCCGGCCTGCAGAAGGAGATCGTCCGCAAAGGCAACGCCGCCGGCAAGCCGGTCATCATCGCCACCCAGATGCTGAACTCGATGATCGAGCACCCGCGCCCGACCCGCGCCGAGGCGAGCGACGTCGCGAACGCCGTCTGGGACGGCGCGGACGCGGTCATGCTCTCCGGCGAGACCGCGAGCGGCCGCTTCCCCCTCCTCGCGGTCCAGATGATGGACCGCATCATCCGCGAGGCCGAGGCGAACCTCTCCATCGCCCACGCGCCGCTGACCGGCTTCGCCTCCTCCGCCGGCCCGGCGGCGTTCCCGGAGGTCGTCTCCGCCACCGCCAGCCGCGCCGCCCTCGAGGCCGGCGCCGTCGCCATCTGCTGCTTCACGCTCGGCGGGACGACCGCCCGGCTCCTCGCCCATGACCGTCCGCACGTTCCGGTGGTGGCCTTCTCTCCCGACCAGTCGATCCGGCGCCGGATGGCGCTCTACTGGGGCGTCCTGCCCAAGGTGATGGAGCCCATCCGCAACCCGGACGTCATGTGCGAGATCGTGAGCGACCGCCTGGTCGAGGACGGGCAGGCGAAGCCCGGCGACAGCATCGTCCTCGTGTTCGGCTCCCCGCTGGGCCAGCCGGGGCACACCAACTCCATCCGCCTCCACCAGATCCCGCACCCGTCGGACAAGGAGACGCGCTACCGCGTCCCCATCTAGCCCGCGATCCTCTTCCTCGCCGCGTGGACGAGCGCGTCGCGGGCGCCCCCCTTGGCGATGGCGCGCACCTCGGCGATCGGGACCCGGTCGAGCAGCCGGAGCGCCACCGGCATCGGCGTCTTCGGGTTCCGGACCAGCGCCGTGCAGACCGTCGCGTTCGCGCCCCATTCCTTGTGCTCGGCGATGAGCTTCAGGGCATCGGGGGAGAGGGTGGTGAGCTTCGCCGCCCACTGGACCTCGTCGAGCCCGATGCGCGGGTTGCGAAGGACGCAGGCGTGCAGCGCCTTGTTGACGTCCCGCAGGAGCGCCATGCGGACCTCGCGGTCGCCCGACATGGCCTGCGCGATCTTCTGGGCCACCGAGAGCGGCTCGAGCCGGTCCGCGACCGTGCCGCGCGGCCCGGCGGGGGAGGCCGCGGACGCCTCGTCCTCCTCCCCCTGCTCGCCGGCGCCCTCCGCCGCGGGCGACCGCAGCCGCTCGGCGAGGCTCGCCAGCGCGCCCGGCACTCCCTCGAAGACCACCGCCACGCCCACGCCCGGCACCGCCGCCGCGATGCGGCCCTCGACCTGCGCCATCGCCCCTCCCCGCCGATCTCGACCGCCAGCGTGCAGGGCTCGAGCGCGGCCGCGCGGGCCAGCGTCGCGCCGCGGACGAGGAGCCCGCCTTCCCGGATCTCGGCATCGTGAGCGGCGAGGTACTCCTCCGCCGTCGCGTATGCGACCCGCAGCACCGTTGCCGCCATCCGGCCCTCCTGCCTCGCCGATCTCTATCAGGATCCCCCGCGCCGGGTGGAGGGGCGGCCGTGCCCGCGCGGCCGCTCTCCGCCGGTGACGGCCGCCCCGCCGCGGCCGTTGCCCCGGCCGCGGGGCGGGAGTAGATCGGCCACATGGACGTCCCCGCCCTGCAGCGCGCCCTCGCCGAGCAGAAGATCGACGCCTGGCTGCTCTACGACTTCCACGGCCAGAACCCGACGGCGCAGGGCGCCCTGGGGCTCGGCGGCCGCATGCTCACGAGGCGCTGGTTCTACCTCGTGCCGGCCTCGGGCGAGCCGACCGTGCTCGTGCACGCCATCGAGATCGGATCCTTCCCCGTGGAGGTCCCCGGCCGGCGCGCGCGCTACGCCTCCTGGCAGTCGCTCCGCGAGGAGCTGGGGAAGCTCCTCGCGCCGCTCGCCGGCCGGAAGGTCGCCATGGAGTACTTCCCCATGGCCGCCATCCCCTACCTCTCCCGAGTCGACGCGGGCACCCTCGAGCTCGTCCGCACCTTCGGCGTCGAGGTGGTCTCCTCTGCCGAGCTGGTGCAGCGCTTCCTCTGCCGCTGGACCCCGCGCCAGCTCGCGAGCCACGTCCGCTCGCTCCGGGCCATCGACGACGCCAAGGACGCGGCCTTCGCCTACGTCGCCGACCAGCACCGGCGGGACCTCGAGCCCACCGAGACCCAGGTGCAGGACTTCCTCATGAAGCGCTTCGCCGACGCGGGCCTCGTCACCGACCACCCGCCCATCGTGGCGGTGAACGGCCACGCCGGCGACCCGCACTACGAGCCCCGGGCCGAGACCGCGTCGCCCGTCCGCCGCGGCGACCTCCTCCTCATCGACCTCTGGGCCAAGGGGAAGGCCCCGGACGACGTCTACGCCGACATCACCTGGGTCGCCTTCTGCGGCGAGAAGCCCCCGCGCAGGCTCGAGGAGATCTTCCGCGTCACCGCCGACGCGCGGGACGTGGGGCTCGCGGCCGTGGAGAGCGCTTTCCGCGAGAAGCGCACGCTGCAGGGCTGGCAGGTGGACCGGGCCGTCCGCGACCACGTCGCCTCGAAGGGCTTCGGCGACCGCTTCGTGCACCGCACCGGCCACTCCATCGGCACGAGCGTCCACGGCGACGGGGCCAACCTCGACGACCACGAGACCCACGACACGCGCGAGCTCACCGAGGGGCTCGCCTTCTCCATCGAGCCGGGCATCTACCTCCCGGAGGAAGGGCTCGGGGTCCGGAGCGAGATCGACGTGGTCATGACCGGCGAGGGGCCCAAGGTGTTCTCCAAGGTGCAGCAGGAGCTGGTCCGCATCGTTCCATGAGCGAAGCCTTTCCCGGCCTGCCGCCGCCGCCTGCCCCGGCCGAGCCGCGGCCGGCGTCGGCGGTGATCCTCTGGCGCGATGGGCCGAAGGGACGGGAGATCTTCTGGGTGCGGCGCGGCGAGGGGCTCTCCTTCGCCGGAGGGTTTTACGCCTTCCCCGGCGGGCGGCTCGACCGGGCCGACGCCGCGGTCCCGGTCCCGGGCCTCTCCGGGCGCGAGGCGGCGCTGGTCGCCTGCGCCTGCCGCGAGCTGTTCGAGGAGACGGGCGTCCTGCTCGCGCGGGGCGCCGGTCGGCTCTCGCGGACGGAGCGGGACGAGGCCCGGCGGGCGCTGCTCGAGGACCGGCTCGCCTTCGGCGACCTGCTCGCCCGGCATGCGCTCTCCATCGACCCCGCCTCCCTGGCCCCGGCCGGCCGCTGGGTGACGCCGCCCTTCTTCCCCGTCCGCTACGACGCCCAGTTCTTCCTCGCTGGGCTGCCGCCGGGAGAGGAAGCAGTGGTGTGGCCGGGCGAGCTCTCCGCCGGCGAGTTCGTCGCCACGTCGCATGCGCTCGCCCTCTGGGAGAGCGGCGAGGTGCTGCTCCACCCGCCCAACCTCTGGGGCGTCGCCTGCCTCGACCGGGAGGCGCCGCCCGGCTGCCTCCCGGCTCTGCGCGCCCCCAGGCAGCGGGACGACGGGCCGGCGCCCCGCATCGAGTTCCAGAAGGGCGTCTTCATGGCGCCCCTGCGAACGCCGACGCTGCCGCCGGCGACCCACACCAACGCCTGGCTGGTCGAGGCCGGCGGGGGCCTCGCGGTGGTGGACCCCGGCTCGCCCGAGCCGTCGGAGCAGGCGCGGCTCGAGCGGCTCCTCGACGCGCTCGCCGCCGAGGGGCTGACGCCGCGCGAGATCTGGCTCACCCACCACCACGGCGACCACGTCGGTGGCGCCGCCGCCCTCGCGGCGAGCCGCGGGCTCCCCGTCCGCGCCCACGCCCTCACCGCCGGGCGGCTCCGGCTCGGGCGCGCCGAGGTCTGGCCGGTCGCCGACGGCGAGCTGCTGCACGGCCGGTGGCGGGCGCTCTTCACGCCCGGCCACGCCCCGGGACACCTCTGCTTCCTCGACGAGCGGACGGGGGCGCTCCTCGCCGGCGACATGGTGAGCACGGTCTCGACGGTGGTCATCGACCCACCCGACGGCGACATGGCCGAGTACCTGCGGCAGCTCCGGCGGCTGCGCGACCTCGCGCCGCGCACGCTCTACCCGGCCCACGGCGGGCCGGCGCCCAGCGCCGTGCTCGAGCTGGACAAGGTCTTGGAGCACCGGCGCGCCCGCACCGGGAAGGTGCTCGCCGCGCTCTCGGCGGGCGGGGACCTCTCCGAGATCACGCGCGCGGCCTATGCCGACACGCCGGAGGCGATGCTCCCCGTGGCCGAGCGCAGCTGCCTCGCCTCGCTGCTCATGCTGGAGGCCGAGGGCCGGGCGCGGCGGGAGGGCGGCTCCTGGCGCCTTAACTCCTGACGCCCTTCCGGGTATCCTTCACGTTTCTTCATCAGCTCGCGAACAGCGTGAAGGAATGCGTCGTCATCCTTCCACACCGTTCCGGCGACTTGCCTGTTCTCGGGGGGTTGCGATCGACGGGTTTGCGGGCATGCACGTTGCAGCCGGGTTAGAGTCTAGCTTCCGGGGAGACCCCAATGAAGCCCACGCGCATCGCCGCCCTGTTCCTCCTCGCCTTCCTGTTCGGGAGCGGCTCCGCCGAGGTGGCGGTCCAGACCGGCCGGGCGCTCGCCCGCGCCCGCGCCGACCGTCAGGTAGGCACGGCGGGGGACCTCGTCGCGCTGGAGCTGCGCGGGGAGGACGGCGAGACCATAGCCCACCCGCGCCTCATCGCCCCCATCGGCCGTCCCGCCCAGCTCGTGCTGCGCGACGCGTCCGACCCGGACCGCGTGCGCCTCACCCTCCGGGTGGAGACGATGCGCGAGGCCTCGGGCGACATCAAGGTGGACTACGTGCTCGAGCTTCCCGCCTTCGAGCTCTCGGCGAGCGGCCGCCTCCTCGTGACTCCGGGGGTGGAGCAGGCCGTGGACCTGGGCGGCGGCGCGCTCACCGCGACGCTGCTCGCCCTGCCGGTTCCCTCGGTGGCCTTCGACGCCTACGTCGAGTCCGAGGGCCTGCGCGCCCAGCCGGCGCACGCCATCTAGCCCGGGCGGCCGTCAAGGCCGCGCGCTCTGCTCCTCGTAGACGACTGTCCCGAGCTCCTTTCCTTCCTCGTCCCAGGCGGCCCAGCGGCCGCACTGCATTCCCGTGCAGAAGCGCCCCTCGCTCCTCTTCTTCCCGTTCCGCCACCAGGAGGCGAAGCGGCCGTGGCGCAGTCCCCGGTCGAACTCGACCTCCTCCTCCTTGCTCCCGTCCTCGTAGAAGTACGCCCACGGGCCGTGCGGCTCGCCGTCGCGGTAGGCGCCCCGCCGCGCCGGCTTGCCGTCGCGGTAGTACTCGGCGAACGGCCCGTCGAGCTTGCCGTCCCTCCAGCTGGACTCGCCGTGGAGCGAGCCCGAGTCGTAGAAGACCCGTGCCGGCCCCTCCCGCCTGGGCTGGCCGGAATCGTCGCGCCGCTCGCACCACTCCTCGTACCCGTCGGGCGGCGCGGCCCCGGCGCGCGCGGCGCCGGGCGGGCAGGCGAGCTCGCCGCCCGCCGCGAGGGCGAGGAGCGCCGGGACGAGCGCCATCACGGCGGCGTCTCCTTCGCGGAGGCGTGGGCGAGCAGCCAGTCCCGCAGGCGGGGGAAGACCTCCTCCGGGGCGCGGCGGCCGAGCAGCAGATCGGTGTGGCCGTAGTCCGCCGAGAACCCGTCCCGCACGCCTGCGTTCCAGTACTGCTTCTCGCCGCCCCAGCGCTCGAAGGCGGCGCGCACCACCGGCGGCGGCGCGAGCCCGTCGCGCTCCGCCGAGACGAACAGGGCCGGCTGCCGGCAGGCCGAGAGCCGCTCCCGGTAGTCCACGGCGCCGTCGGCCGATCGGAAGGCGTCGTCATTCACCCAGCCCCTGAGCTGCGCGAAGACGCCCGCGGGCACGTCCTCGATGCCGTTGGCGAGGTGGCGGCGGAAGACGGGGCGGTCGACGTTGCGGCCGTTGATGGCGATCTCCGCCGCCGGCGGGTGGGCGAGGCCCGCGAAGGGCGCGACCATGCGGGCGAGGAATCGGTTGGCGCGGCCGTTCACGAAGAAGCCATAGCGGAGGAAGCGGCGCAGGTCCCCCTGGCCGTCGAAGTGGACCGGGCCCGCCAGCGCCACGATCCCGGCGATGCGGTCCGGCCGGGCCTCGCAGGCGGCGAGGCCGACGAGCGCCCCGAGGCTGTGGCCGACCCAGAGCACGCGCTCCTCGCCGGTGACCTCGCGGACGGCGTCGAGCGCCGCCGGCACGTCCTCCCGGACGTAGGCGTCGAAGCCGAAGCGCCGCGGCGCGCCGGGCCGGTCCGGCCGGGAGGCGCCGTGGCCGCGCAGGTCGATGGCGAAGCAGTCGAACCCGGCCCGGGCGAGGAAGGCGGCGAGCGAGTACCGCTCCATCCCGGAGTCGAGGCTGAAGCGGTTCGTGGACAGGCCGTGGCACAGGAGGACCGGGGGGCTCCGGGCCGGGCCGCGCGGACGGCGCCTCGCGAGCGCGATCCGCCACCCGTCCCGGGTGGTGGCGAAGAGCAGGGCGTCCTCTGCGCCCGGGACGCGCAGGCGCCAGGTCCAGAAGCGGTGGTGGAGGAAGGCAAGCCCGGCCGCGATCGCGGCGAGGAGCACGATCCAGGCGAGCGCGCCGAGCATCTGGGCGATGACTCTACCGCAAACGCGGCGCCTTCCGGCGCGCCGCGACGGTCTCGGCCGAGGCCGGCAGCGCCCGGCGAGTTGGGGGTGCCGGGTGGCCCGGCCATTGCAGCCGGCCTTCCCGTGGCCGGGTGGATCCGGCGGGCGGGCCCTCTGCCTGCCGGTGAAGCGCGAGCCACGAGCGACGCATGACGCCCATGACCCCGATCGTTGTCCGGATCTCGAGCAGGACCGAGCACGCATTTCGAGCAGTGGCGGGCCATCTCCCGGAGCTTGACCGCTCGCTGCAAGGGAGCGTAGCGTCGGGCGTTACTCTTCCCATCGACAGGGGTGCGCCGTGAAGAAGGTCGAGGCCATCATCAAGCCTTTCAAGCTGGACGAGGTGAAGCAGGCTCTCTCCGAGGTCGGCATCGCCGGCCTCACCGCCACCGAGGTCAAGGGCTTCGGCAGGCAGAAGGGGCACACCGAGCTGTACCGCGGCGCCGAGTACGTCGTGGACTTCCTGCCCAAGGTGAAGGTGGAGGTGGTGGTGTCCGACTCACTCGTCGGCAAGGTCGTCGAGGTGATCGAGCGCGCCGCCAAGACCGGCCGCATCGGCGACGGGAAGATCTTCGTCGTGCCGATCGAGGAAGTCATCCGCATCCGCACCGGCGAGCGAGGCGAAGAGGCCCTCTAGGCCTGGCGGCCGGGGGCCCCGCGGGCAAGGCGTGTCCCGGTCATCCAAGGCTCCTCCGCTCTCCGCGGCCCTCGCGCGCGGCGCCATCGACTCGATGGCGGATGCTGTCGTCATCGTCGGCTCCGACGGGGGCGTCGTCCACCTCAACCCGGCGGCGGAGGAGCTGTTCGGCCGCAGCCGGGACCGCGCCGTCGGCCTGCCGGTGCGCGCCCTGCCGGGGGGCGCGCAGCTCGCCGTCCTCGCCGAGCGGGTGCGGGTGGCCCAGGAATCGACCAGCATCGACCTGCCGAGCCCGCGCGACGCCTCGGTGGCCATCCCCGCCGAGGGGAGTCCGCTCTTCGACGGCTCCTCCTGCGCTGGGACGGTGCTCTCCCTGCGGCTGCCCCGCTCCTCCGAGCGCGCCCTCGACTTCGAGGCGCTGGCGGCCGGCCTTGCCCACGAGATCAAGAACCCGCTCGCGGGCCTGCAGGGATCGGCCGAGCTGCTCACCCGCGAGGCCGAGGGCAGCGCCGCGGAGTACGCCCGGGTCATCGCCCGGGAGGCGAAGCGGGTGGACGGGCTCGTCCGCGAGCTGCTCGACCTGGCGCGCCCCGCGGCCCTCCAGTCCGGCCCGGTCAACGTCCACTCCATCCTCCGCGACGTGCTCCTCCTCGCCCGCGGCATGCCCGGCGGGGAGCGGATCGCGTACACGCAGCATTTCGACCCTTCGCTGCCGCCGGTCCACGGCGACGCCGAGAAGCTCACCCAGGTGCTCCTGAACCTCGTCCGGAACGCGGTGGAGGCGGTGCGCGAGGGGCGTGGCGCGGAGGTGATCTTCGAGACCGGCGTGGCCTCGCTGCGGCTGCGCGCCGCCAGCGGGCGGACCAGCCCGCTCGCCCGCATCGCCATCCTCGACAACGGGCCCGGCATTCCCGAGGCGATGCTCCACCGCCTCTTCACGCCGTTCGCCACCTCCAAGGCCCAGGGCACCGGCCTCGGCCTCGCCATCTCGCGCCGCATCGTCGAGGCCCACGGGGGGCGCATCGAGGTGAAGAACCGGCCCGGGGACGGCGTCGAGGCGGCCGTCTTCCTGCCCCTCGAGCTTGCCTGACCCCAGCGAGATCCTGCACGGGATCCGTGCATGGCCTGCTCGATCCCGGCACAATAGGTGCATGGCGCAGCCCACCGTGCGCAAGGTCCTGATCGTCGATGACGAGCCGTCGGTCCGTTTCGTGCTCGCCCGGACCTGCGAGCGCGCGGGGGTCCCGTTCGCGGAGGCGGGCAGCGCCGAGGAGGCCCGCGAGGAGCTGGCCCGCACCGGCGCCGGCCGCCCAGGCGGCATCGGACTGGTACTGCTCGACATCCGGCTCCCCGGCGACGACGGCTTCACGCTGCTCGGCGAGATCGCCGGGAAGGCCGGCGCGCCCTTCGTGGTGGTGATGACCGCCGAGGACACCATGCGCTCGGCCGTCGAGGCGATGAAGCTCGGCGCCGCCGACTACCTCGGCAAGCCCTTCGACCTCGCCCGGGTCGAGCGCATCGTCCGGGACCTCGCCATCGGGCCGGACGCCCCCGAGCCGGCCGAGGACCGGGAGCGCGGCGAGGAGGGGGCCGACGGCGTGGAGGTGCGCCGGGTGAAGGACGTCGGTCTGTCGGAGATCCTCATCGGCCGATCGCCGGCCATGGTCGAGGTCTTCAAGGAGATCGGGCGCGTGGCCCGGACCGAGATGACGGTCCTGCTCATGGGCGAGAGCGGCACCGGCAAGGAGCTGGTGGCGCGCGCCATCCACGCCAACTCGGGGCGCGCCCGCGGGCCGTTCATCACCGTCAACATGGCCGCCATCCCGCGCGACCTCATGGAGAGCGAGCTGTACGGCCACGAGCGCGGGGCCTTCACCGGCGCGGCCGAGCGCCGCCCCGGGAAGTTCGAGCTGGCGGGCGGCGGGACGCTGTTCCTCGACGAGATCGGCGAGATGCCGGTGGAGATGCAGGCGAAGCTGCTCCGCGTGCTCCAGGAGCGGGAGATCGACCGCGTCGGCGGCTCGAGGCCGCTTCCGGTGGACGTTCGAATCGTCGCCGCCACCAACGCCGACCTGGCCCGGGCGGTGGAGGAGGGGCGCTTCCGCCGCGACCTGTACTACCGGCTGGCGGTGGTGCCCATCCGCCTGCCGCCCTTGCGCGAGCGGGAAGGGGACGTCGTGCTCCTGGCGCGCCACTTCGTCGCCAAGTACGGCGAGCAGCTCCGCGGCCGGCCGCTGGCGCTGGCCAAGGACGCCGAGCCCCTGCTCCTCGGCCACGCCTGGCCGGGCAACGTCCGGGAGCTGCAGAACGTCATCCAGCGCGTCCTGCTGAAGCTCCCGGGCGCGAGGCTCACCGCCCGCGATCTCGCCGGGCTCCTCCCCTCGAGCGCCACGGCGGAGCGTGGCCTCGGCAACTTCGTCGAGTCGATGCTGGACGCTCCCGAGCCGTCGGGCGGGCGCTACGCCACGGTGCTGGCGTCCGTGGAGGCGCCGCTCATCGCCGCGGCCCTCGCCCGCACCAAGGGCAACCAGCTTCGCGCGGCCGCGCTCCTCGGCATGAACCGCAACACGCTGCGGGAGCGCATGCGCGTACTGGGCATGAAGGCCAGGTAGGCGCGGCGGCGCACCGCCGGAGCACTGCCCGGATCGCGTGCAGCGCGTGCCCGAAAATCGGGCAGCGACGGCGAGCGGTTGCGCGATCCGGCCGGATCGGGGCATTCCCGCCGTGGCATGCCGTGTGCTATCGGAGGCCGCTCGAAACCCCGCCAAGAACCCCCCACTCCCCCGGGAGAAAGAGCACAACGATGGCGAACCTCACCCCCAAGCAGGTCCTCGCGATGGCGGCCGAGAAGAAGGCCACCATGGTGGATCTGAAGTTCATGGACTTCCTCGGCATCTGGCAGCACTTCACCGTCCCCGTCAGCGAGCTCAACGAAGAGATCTTCGAGGAAGGCCTCGGCTTCGACGGCTCCTCGATCCGCGGCTGGCAGGCGATCCATGCGTCGGACATGCTGGTGGTGCCCGAAGCGAGCACCGCGGTGATCGATCCGTTCATGGCCGAGCCAACGCTGTCGCTCATCTGCGACATCAGCGATCCGATCACGAAGGAGCCGTACTCGCGCGACCCGCGCAACATCGCCAAGAAGGCCGAGAAGTACCTCAGGTCCACCGGCATCGGCGACACCGCCTACTACGGACCGGAGCCCGAGTTCTTCATCTTCGACGAGATCCGCTACGACTCGGGCGTCAACCACGCCTTCTACAAGATCGACTCCGTCGAGGGCCAGTGGAACACCGGCCGCGAGGAGCCCGGCGGCAACCTCGGTTACAAGCCCCGTTACAAGGAAGGCTACTTCCCGGTCGCCCCGACCGACAGCTTGCAGGACATCCGTACCGAGATGGTCCGGACCATGGAGTCCGTCGGCATCGCGGTCGAGAAGCAGCATCACGAGGTGGCGACCGCCGGCCAGGCCGAGATCGACCTCCGCTTCGATTCGCTCGTGAACATGGCGGACAAGCTGCAGTGGTACAAGTACATCCTCAAGAACGTCGCCCGCCGCCACGGCAAGACCGTGACCTTCATGCCCAAGCCGCTCTATGGCGACAATGGCTCGGGCATGCACACCCACCAGTCCATCTGGAAGGCCGGCAAGCCGCTCTTCGCCGGCGAGGGCTACGCGGGCATGTCTGAGCTCGCCATGTGGTACATCGGCGGCATCCTCAAGCACGGGCCGTCGCTGGCCGCGCTCTGCTGCCCGACCACCAACTCGTACAAGCGGCTCGTCCCGGGCTTCGAGGCGCCCATCAACCTCGCCTACTCGGCGCGCAACCGCTCGGCCTCGGTCCGCATCCCGATGTACTCGCCTTCCCCGAAGGCGAAGCGCATCGAGTTCCGCTCGCCAGATCCGGCCTGCAACGGCTACCTCGCCTTCGCCGCCATGCTCATGGCCGGCCTCGACGGCATCGAGAACAAGTTGAACCCCGGCCAGCCGCTCGACAAGGACATCTACGGCATGTCCCCCGAGGAGCTGAAGGAGATCCCGAAGATGCCCGGCTCGCTCGACGAGGCCCTCGAGTGCCTGCGGAAGGACCACGCCTTCATGCTCAAGGGCGACGTCTTCACCGAGGACGTGATCGAGATCTGGATCCAGTACAAGTATGACAAGGAAGTGACCCCGGTGCGGATGCGCCCCTCACCCCTCGAGTTCGCGCTGTACTTCGACTCCTAGAGCGAGCGAAGCTCGCGCCAAGGCCTCCAAACAGTGGCCGTCCCGCCGCCGCGGGGCGGCCACGACCTTTTTTGGAGGCTCGCGGCGAGGCGAGGCCTTAGGATGCCGGGCCGGCATGCGGGCGAGGCTCCTCGGCGCCATCCGCTCCACGGCGGGCGGGCTCCCCCGGGCGTTCTGGACGCTCTGGGCGGGCGCGCTCGTGAACCGCATCGGGACGTTCGTCGTCCCCTTCCTCGCCCTCTACCTCACCGAGCGGCGCGGCATGCCCGTCTCGCGAGCGGGCCTCGTCGTCTCGCTCTACGGTCTCGGCGCCGCCGCCTCGGCCCCGGTCGGCGGGTGGCTCGCCGACCGCGTGGGACGGCGCGCCACCATGGTGGGAGCCCTGGCGTTCGGCGGCGCGAGCATGATCGCGCTCGGCCTCGCCGAGCGGCTGGAGGTCATCGCGCCGGCGACGCTCCTCGTGGGCTTCCTCGGGGAGATGTACCGCCCCGGCCTCGTCGCCGCCGTGTCCGACCTCGTGCCGGCCGCGGACCGGGTGCGGGCCTTCGGCCTCGTGTACTGGGCCGTGAACCTCGGCTTCGCGGTCGCCCTCTCCCTGGGCGGCCTCCTCGCCAGCGTCTCCTACCTGCTCCTGTTCCTCGCCGACGGGACCACCACCCTCGTCTTCGCGTTCTTCGTCTGGCGCTGGGTGCCCGAGACGCGGCCGGGGCATGGCGCGCCGCGGCCCGCCCGGGCGGCGGGCGAGCGCGGCTCCCTGCTCGTGGAGCTCCTCGCCCCGTACCGCGACCGGGTCTTCGTCGCCTTCGCCGGGCTCACCTTCGTCCTCGCCCTGGTCTTCATGCAGCACCAGCTGGCGCTGGCGGTGGACATGACGGCCCACGGCGTCTCCAAGGCGCAGTTCGGCTCCATCCTGGCCGTGAACGGCATCCTCATCGTGCTGGTGCAGCCCATCGTGGCGCGGGCCATCGGCGGACGCGACAAGTCCCGCGCCATCGCCGCGGGCTCGGTGCTGGTGGCGCTGGGCTTCGGGCTGTACGCCGTCGTCCACACGCCCGCGCTGTACGCGCTCGGCGTCGTCATCTGGACCTTCGGCGAGATGGGGACGCTGCCGGTCGGGACCGCCCTCGTCGCCGACCTCTCGCCGCCGGAGCTGCGCGGCCGGTACCAGGGCGCCCACGGCCTCGCCTTCGGCCTCGCCTCGTTCGTGGCGCCGGCGCTGGGCGCGCTCGTCCTCCAGCGGCTCGGCTCGGCCGCCGTCTGGACGGGTTGCCTGCTGGCGGGGCTCGCCGTCGCCGCGGGACAGCTCGCGCTCGCAGGCGCGCTCCGGCGCGCCGCCCTGGCGCGCGCCGCGCCCCCGGCGCCGGCCTAGGCGCATCGCCTCGCGTTTCCGCCGGATTGTCCGCTTTCCGGCCCTCCGGTATCGTGCCCTGGCATGTCCCGGCACAAGATCCTGCTCGTGGACGACAACGCCGAGCTGCTCACGCTGCTCGCGCGCCTGATGGAGTCCGAGGGCTGGATCCCGGTCACGGCCGGCAAGGGGCGGCAGGCCATCGACCTCGTGCCCGCCGAGCGGCCCTCGGCCGCGGTCGTGGACGTGCTGCTCCCCGACATGATGGGCTACGACGTCGCCGCCGCCCTCCGCCAGGCGAACGTTCCCTTCGTCTTCATGACCGGCGTGTTCAAGGGCGGGCGGGCCTCCACCGAGGCGCGCAGCCAGCATGGCGCGGCCGGCTACTTCGAGAAGCCCTTCGAGGCGCGGAAGCTCCTCGACGCGCTCCGGGCGCTGCTCCCCTCGTCGCCGCCCACGCGGTCGGCCCCCCGGCCCCCGCCGCCGATGGACGACTTCGACGTCGAGGTGGCGGTGGAGGCGGAGGAGTCGTTGGAAGGCCTCGAGCTGACCGGCAAGGTGGTGGTCACCGAGGAGGGCAAGGTCTCCGCCGTCCTGCAGGGGGAGACCGTCACCGCCGCGCCGGTGGTCGTCCCGGCGATGCCCCCGGCGCCGGCCCACCCCGCGCCCTCGGCCCGCCCGGCCGCCCGGCCCGCCCGACCCGCCGCCGCGGCAGCGGATCTCTCCAAGCAGGAGGGCGCGCTCGAGGACAGCCTCCCCGACCTCATCACCGCCTTCCACCTCGCCCAGCAGACCGGGGAGCTGACGGTGCAGAAGGGCAAGGTGAAGAAGACCGTCTACTTCGAGAAGGGACGGCCCTGCTTCGCGATCTCCAACCTCGTCACCGACCGCTTCGGCCCGTTCCTCGTCCGCGTCGGCAAGATCAACCAGGGCCAGCTCGTGCTGTGCCAGGCCGCGGCCGAGAAGACGGGCCGCCGGACGGGCGACGTCCTCGTGGAGATGGGGATCCTCAAGGACGCCGAGAAGCTCTACTACGTCGCCCAGCAGGTGAAGGCCATCATCTACTCGGTCTTCGGCTGGGAGGAGGGGCAGTACCGGCTCCACTTCGCCGACAAGGCCGCCAGGGAGGCGGTCAAGATCGACCTCCACCCGGCGAACCTGATCATGCGCGGCGTGAAGAAGCTCTACAAGCCGGAGCGCCTCTTCAGGCTGCTCTCGCCGGAGGACCGGCTCATCCCATCCCAGCAGCCCGCCTACGGGCTCCACGAGGTGGAGCTCGACCGGTGGGAGGCGGAGCTGCTCCCCAGGGTGGACGGAACGCGCACCCTCGCCGAGCTGATCCGCGTCGCCGGCCGGCCCGAGCACGCGGTGTACGGCTTCCTCTACGCGATGGTGGCGCTCAAGATCCTCGAGCGGCAGTGACCCGCCTACGCGGTCGGATCCCTTTCCGCCGCGAGCGGCGGGATGCGGGCCGCCAGCCGGAGGTGGTCGTCGGTGCGGAGAGCCGCGCGCGCGGCGCGCGGGTCGGGCGCCGGTCCCGCCCAGCGGAGCAACGCCGCCACGCGCGCCCGCGCCGCGGCGAGCCGCTCGCGGGACACGGCGCCTCGCTCCACCGCCCCGCGCAGGAGGTCGATGGCGCGGTGCTGGAGGTCCGCCCGGCTGCAGACGAGGAGCCCGTCCACGCCCGCCGAGATCGCCGCCGGCACCGCCTCGTCGAGCGGGAAGTGCTCCGTCACGGCCTTCATCTCGAGGTCGTCGGAGACCACGCAGCCGTCGAAGCCGCACTGCTCCCGCAGGAGGTCGAGCACCGGCCGGGACAGGGTCGCGGGGAGCCGGGTATCGAGCGCGTCGAAGACGACGTGGGCCGTCATCACCGAGGCGACGCCCGCCGCGGCCAGGGCGCGGAAGGGGACGAGCTCCACCTGCGCCAGCCGGGCGAGCGCGTGGGGCAGGTGCGGCAGGTCCGTGTGCGAGTCCTGGCTCGTGTCGCCGTGTCCGGGGAAGTGCTTGGCGCAGGCGGCCACGCCCGTGGACTGGAGCCCCTGGGCGAGCGCCGCCCCCATGCGGCCCACCCGGACCGGGTCGCGCCCGAAGCTGCGGTCGCCGATGACCGGGTTCGCCGGGTTGGTGTCCACGTCCACGACCGGCGCGTAGTCCTGGTCGATGCCCACCGCCCGGAGCTCGCGCCCCAGCAGCGTCCCGATCGCCCGCGCCAGCTCCGGGTCGCCCGTCCGCCCCACCGCCCGCATCGGCGGCAGCTCGGTGAAGCCGTGGGGCGCTCGCAGGCGCGCCACCCGCCCGCCCTCCTGGTCCACCGAGACGAGCAGCGGCCGGCCGGCGGCGCGCTTGAGCGCCGCGGACAGCTCCGCCACCTGCTCGGCCGACTCGACGTTGCGTGCGAAGAGGATGACCCCGTACGCGCCGCGCCGCACCAGCTCCAGGACCTCCGGCGACGGGCTCGTGCCCTGGAAGCCCACGCAGAGGAGGCCGGCGCAGTCGTGGTCGAGGGAGGCCACCCGTGGATCCTATCAGGCGACGAGCAGCCCTTCGGCGAGAAAGGCGGCGACGGCGAGGGCGAGGAGGAGGGACCAGAGGGGGACGCTCCGCCCTTCTCCGCCGGCCGGCCGATCCCCCGCCACCCTGGCGTGGACGGCGCCGCCGAACCAGGCGGTCAGCTCGGTCGGGTCGAGCCGGGTGGTGTCGGACTCGCGCGGATCGGGCAGGACCGCGAAAGCGAGCCGCGGGTCGATCCGGACGGCGCCCGCCTCCTCCACCTTCACCTGCCACAGCCCGGGCCGATCGGGGACGAAGGCCGGGCGCGCTCCCTTCGCCGGCTGGGTCGGCGGCCGCTCCCTCCCGTCCGGGCCGACGAGGGCCACGATCCGCTGTCCCTCGCCGGCGGCGAGGGGACGGGCCGCGTACACGACCGTCGGCCCGTCGCGCCGCTCCTCGAGGCCGCCGGCCAGCCAGGCGGCGAAGCGCTGCATCGACGGGAGGAAGCTCGTGCGGATGGTCCAGTCGCTCCACTCGCGGTCCACGGCGGAGGCGTAGAGCAGGACCCGGCCGCGGCCGCGGCGCGCCTCGACGAGCGCGGGCGAGCCGTCGTCGTAGCGCATGAGGACTCGCTCCCGCGCCTCGCCCCCCTTCACCCGCTCGGCGGGCTTGAGCAGCACGTAGCGGAAGGTCCGCACGGACTCGAGCCCCTCCCGCGCCAGCCCGGTGAAGATGGAGAAGGCGGGGTGGTCCCAGGCGACGTCGGCGAAGCGGGCCGCCCGCTCGGCGGCGCCGGGAGCGCCGCGCTGGGCCGCGGTCTTCACGACGTGGAGCGGCGCGGGGAGCAGGCGCCGGAGCTCGGCGTCGGTGCGGTCCGGGTCCACCTCCTCCCCCATGGCCAGGAAGAGCCCGCCGCCCTTCTCGACGAAGCTCTCCAGCTCGGCGGCCTTCGCCCCGAGCGAGCGCACGTCCAGCAGGAAGACCACGTCGTAGTCGGAGAAGCGGGTCGCCGGCAGCGCCTCGGCGTCGATGACCCTGGGGCGCACGGGCGACGCCGCCGAGGCCAGCGCCGCCTCCACGAAGAAGGCCTCGTCCCGGTGCCTCACCGGCGAGGGCGCGCCGTCCACCACCAGCGCCCGGACCTCCCGCGGGACCTCGAGCGTGAGCCAGACGACGTCGTCTTCGGGAAGGGCGTCGGGCGGCAGCGCGACGGCGACGGCCGCCGGGCCGCCCGCGCGGAAGTCGTACGAGAGCGTCTTCCTCGCCGTGCCCCGCGCCGGGACCTCCGCGAAGGCGTGGATGGCGGTGGCGGCCTCCTTGCCCGCGCCCACGCGCAGCTCGACCGGCAGGTCGTGGAGGGGGTGGTCGCCGAAGCCGGCGAGGGTGGCGGTGAGGCGGAAGCCGCGCGGCCCGACGGCGGGATCCGGCTCCGCCGTCACCTCCGCGACGGCGGCGTTGGGAAGGCTCCGGCCGCGGGCGGCGTCGAGGAGGGTCACCTCCGGCCGGACCGGGCCGGCGGGGGTTCGGACCATGGGCGGCGGCGCGTCGAGCCGCCAGGCCGAGGCGGTGAGGTCGGTGGCGACGACGATCTTCTTCCCCAGGGCGGCGCCGGCGGCCGACTCCGACAGCGCCCGCGCCGCCGCCGTCACGCAGGCGGTGAGGTCGGCGTGGCCGAAGGTCGGCTCGGCCTCCCGCAGCGCTCGCCGCACCGCCGCCTTGTCGAAGGACGGCGGCGCCGCGGCCGGGGCCCCGGGGCCTCCGCAGACCACCGCGGTGGCCGGCTCCTCGCCCCCGAGCCCGTCCAGCGCGTCGAGGGCGTCCTCGCGGGCCCGCTCGAACAGCGTCCGGCCGGAGAGCCGATATCGCATGGAGGCCGAGGCGTCGAGCACGACGGCGACCGCCGAGTGGCCGGCGGGGACGGCCGCGGCCGCCGCCTCGGGCGCGCCCAGCCGGGGCCGCACGATGGCGAGCGCCACCGCGGCGAGGAGCGCGGTCCGGGCGAGGAAGAGCAGGACCTTCTTGAGCCGCAGCCGGCGCATCGTCTCCCGGCGCGCCCGGAGGATGAAGTCGACGGCGGGGAAGGCGAGGGGCCGCGGGCGGCGCCGGTAGAACAGGTGGATGACGAGGGGGAGGAGCGCCGCGAGGAGCCCCCACAGGAGCGCGGGGTTCAGGAAGGTGAGACTCACGCGGCGCTCCGCTCGCGGCGCGCCAGGAACGGAACCAGCACCTCGTCGAGCGGCCGATCGGTGGGGCAGAGCACGTAGTCGAGGTCGGCCTCGGCGGCCCGCCGCCGCACCTCCTCGAGCCAGCGCCCGAAGACCTCGAGGTAGCCCTTGCGGACGTCGCGCCCATGGGCCTCGACCTGGCGGGCGTCCTCCATCGAGAGGAAGAGCGTCGGGTCCTCGTAGGGGAACTCGATCTCGGCCGGGTCGAGCACGTGAAAGACCGTCACCTCGTGCTTGCGTCGGCGGAGCTGGGCGAGCGCCTTCAGCACCCCCTCGTCGGGGTCGAGGAGGTCCGAGAAGACGATCACCGACGAGCGGCGCGGGGCGCGCTCCACGAGGAAGTCCACGGCCGAGCCGAGCCGCGTCCCGCCGCGGGGCTGGAGCGCCGCGAGCGTGTCCACGATGGCCCCGAGGTGGGTCGCGGCGGCGCGGGGCGCGACCGACTTCACCACCTCCCGGTCCACGACCACGAGGCCGGCGGCGTCCTGCTGGCGCACGAGCAGGTACGCGAGCGAGGCGGCGAGCGCGCTCGCGTACTCGAGCTTCGCGAGGCGCCGCTCGTCGCCGCGGAAGCCCATCGAGCCGGAGGCGTCCACGACCAGCCACGCCCGGAGGTTGGTCTCCTGCTCGAAGCGCTTCACGTAGTACTTGTCGAACTTGGCGTAGGCCTTCCAGTCGATGCGGCGCACGTCGTCGCCGGGCGCGTACTCCTTGTGCTCGGCGAACTCGACCGACTGGCCGTGGTGCGGGCTCTTGTGCAGGCCCGAGAGCACCCCCTCGGCGACGGCCCTCGCCCGCAGCTTCAGGGTGGCGAGCTTCGCGAGGACCTCGGGGTCGAGGAGGGACCTGGGCCTCTCGTTCATCGGACGGCGCTCACGCCTTCACCCGCTCCAGGAGCTGCTCCACGATGTGCTCGCTCGTGACGTTCTCGCTCTCGGCCCGAAAGTTGGTGATGATGCGGTGGAGCAGGACCGGCTTCGCGAGCGCCCGCACGTCCTCCACCGAGGCGGCCATGCGGCCGTCGAGGATGGCGCGGGACTTGGCGGCGAGGACGAGGTACTGGCTCGCGCGAGGGCCGGCGCCCCAGGCCACGTTCTCCTTCACGAACGCCGGCGCGCCGGGCTCGCTCGGCCGCGAGAGCCGCACCAGCTCGACGGCGTGTCGCACCACGTGGTCGGCCGCGGGCACGCGCAAGACGAGGTCCTGCAGCTCCCGGATGCGGTGGGGCGAGAGCACGCGCTCCAGCGTCGGGCGCACGGCGCTGGTGGTGGCCCGAACGATCTCCACCTCCTCCTCGGCCGACGGGTAGTGCACCTTCACGTAGAACATGAAGCGGTCGAGCTGCGCCTCCGGGAGCGGGTAGGTGCCCTCCTGCTCGATGGGGTTCTGGGTGGCGAAGACCAGGAACGGCAGCTCGAGCGGGTAGGTCTCCCCGCCGGCGGTGACGCGGTACTCCTGCATCGCCTGGAGCAGCGCGGCCTGGGTCTTGGGCGGCGTGCGGTTGATCTCGTCGGCGAGGAGCAGGTTCGCGAAGATGGGCCCCTGCACGAAGCGGAAGGCGCGCCGGCCGGTGGTGTGGTCCTCCTCCAGCACGTCGGTGCCGGTGATGTCGGAGGGCATGAGGTCGGGCGTGAACTGGATGCGGTTGAAGGTGAGGTTCAGGACCTCGGCCACCGTCGAGATGAGCAGGGTCTTGGCGAGACCGGGCACGCCCACGAAGAGGCAGTGGCCGCGCGCGAACAGGGCGACGAGCAGGTGCTCGACGACGCCCTTCTGGCCGATGATGCGCTTCTCGATCTCGGCGAGGAGCAGGCGCCGGGCCTCGGCGAGCTCGCGGACCGCGGCGAGGTCGGAGTCGCGCGCGGCCTCGGGAGAGGGCTGCGGAGAGGGAGCGGTCGAGTTCACTGGGTCTCCTTGTGGCCCGAGAGTATCAGCGCAAATCGCCGCTCGCGCGAGGCCGTCGCCGCGTCCCCGAGCGCCTCGGAGGCGCGCGAGAGCCCCACGTGGATCTCCGGGTCGAACGGGTCGGTCCCGTTGGCGCGGAGGAAGGCGACGCGCGCCTCCGCCCACCGCGCCTGCTTCACCCGCAGCCGCCCGAGGTGGACGTTCAGCGCCGCGTTCCCGGGGTGGCCGCGGAGCGCCTCGGCGAGCGCCGCCTCGGCGTCGGCGTCCCTGCCCGCCATCATCGAGGCGAGCGCGTACTTGCCGGTGAGGACGGCGTGGCGCGCCCCGGCGCGCTGGACGGCCTTGCCGTACTCCCGCCGCGCCGCCTCCCAGCGGCCGCGCTCGCGGAAGATCTCGCCCAGCCGGGCGAAGCCGCGCGCCTTCTCGTCGGGGATCTCGGCCCACTCGGAATGGGTCCCGCCGTGCCGGGGGTCGTCCTTGAAGCGCAGGAGGGACAGCTCCGTCTCCCCGCCCTCCGGCAGCGGGCGCTGCGCGAGGTACTTGCGCCAGTCGGCGAGGAAGGCCGGGTAGGGCACGCCGAGCGCGGCGGCGACCGCCTCGTCGGCGCTCCTCCCGTCGCGGACGAGGTCGAGGACGCGGGAGAGGAGCGGGACGCCGCCGCGGCCGACGAGGTACTCCACCGCCGCCATCACCTCGGCGAAGGCGAGCGCCGCGGCCTCCTGGCTGGGGAGCTTCGCCATCGAGGGGTGCATCTGCTCGAAGGTGATGAGCTTGCCCTTCCTCGCCGCGTCGCGGAGCAGCGCCGCCGAGAAGGGGGAGAGCGACTCGCCGCCCCGGCCGCGCCAGAGGGTCTCGGCCCACTTGGCGATCCCCTCGTGGAGCCAGATGGGCGCGTTGTTCCGGGTCCGGCGGGCGACGACGTAGTGGACGAACTCGTGGGCGGCGGTGTCGAGCCAGTCGTAGCCGCGCAGCAGGGCCTTGGGGGAGACGAGCATGAGCTTGTTGAACTTGCAGATGGCGATGGTGCCGCTCGTCTTGATCTCCTCCTCGGTGAGCGTCGAGAGGCGCGCCAGGGCGCGCGTGCCCTCGAGGACCTCGACCGTCACCTTCCCCGGCGGCGCGTAGCCGAGATCGCGCGCGAGCGCCGCGCGCTGCGCCTCGAGGGTCTCGAGGACGTAGGGGACGAGCACCTCGTCCTTCCCCTTCGGCGTCGAGACGACGAAGTGGTCCCCCTCGACGCGCACGTAGTCGCGAGTGGCCTCCCGTGCCTTGCGCGCGAGGTCGAGCCACTGCCCGGCGAGGCCGGGCCGGCGCTTCTCCGCCTCCTCGAGGAGCGACACCGCCTCGGCGTACTGCTGCTCGTGGAGGCGCAGCACGCCGACGGCCAGCTGGGCGGCCGGATCGGAGGCGAGATCGCCGACGAGCGGCTCGGCGAGGCGTCGCGCCTCCTCCACCTCCTCGTCGCCGAGGAGGTCGAGGACCTCGCCGGCGAGGCGGGAGTGGTCGTCGGCGCGTGCGAGGGGGAGGGGGCCCAGCGCGAGGAGCGCCAATGCGAGCGCGAGGCGTCTCATTTCACCAGCTCCTCGTAGTAGCGCTTCACCTCGCCCTGGTAGGGCTCGGGGACCCCCTGCTTCATCGCCTCGAGGAGGTCCTTGCGGAACTCCTCCGGCACCTTGTAGGCGTCGGCGCCCGGGATCTCCACCCGCTCGCGCGACGGATCGCCCGTGGAGCCGTCGCCCTCGCCGGTCCCCGCCTCGGCGAAGGGGAAGGGGAAGCCGCCGCCGCCGCGACCGCCGCCCCGCTTCGCCATCTCCTCGAGCCCCTTGCGCAGCCGCGCCAGGTCGTCGAGCGCCTGCCGCTGCTGGCCGTGGCCGCGCTGGGCGTTCTTGCGGGCCAGCTCCTCGGCCGCCTGCAGCATGTGGCCGCGGGAGTCGGCGAGGCCCTGGCCGGCCGAGGGCGGGAAGACGGGCGCGCGCTGCGCCAGCTCCCGGAGCTTGCGCTGCAGCGCCCCCGCCTCCTGCTCCAGCTCCGACTGCCGCTTCGACATCCGGTCGAGCTTCGCCTGCTCGCCCTTGCCGAGGACGCTGCGCGGGTCGGGGAAGAGCCGCTCCAGCTCGTCCTTCACCTGCCGAGCCGGCGGGATGGCGGCCTGGGCGTGGCGCTGCGCCTCGCGGATCTGGGCCGGGTCCTTGCGCGTCAAGGCCTGGTACCGCTCGGCCACGAGGGCGTCGTCCTGGAGGCCGGCGGCGAGCCGGCCCATCGGCGGCAGCGCCCGGCGCACCACGTCGAGGGCCGCGTCGAAGTCGCGCATGGCGAGCGCCCGCTCGACGTCGGCGAGCCGGTCGCGCGCCTGGGCGAGGTCGTCCTCGGAGCGCAGCGACGCCCCCTTGCCGGCCTCCTTCACCTCGGCGGCCGCCTCGCGGGCGAGCCCCTCGAGCCGCTTCGCCTGCTCCTCCGCGCCGCGCAGCCGCTCGGCGATCTTCTTCTTGTAGCCGGCCTTCACCTGCTCGGTCTCGGCGGCGAGCCGCTCCTGCTCCGCCTGCACCGCCTCGAGGTCCCGCTTGAAGGAGAGCATGTCCTTCATGAGCGCGGCGGCCTTCTCGTCGGGGAGCCCGGCGGTCCGCTGCAGGGAGGAGAGCATCTCCTGGAGAGTCCCGCCGAGCGCGTCCAGCTCCTTCAGCGCCGCGTCCAGGTCGCCCTTCGCGAGCAGCTCCTCGACGCGGTCGAGGCCGCCCGCCATGTCCTTCGACCTCGCCAGCTCCGCCAGGGCCTCGGCGTTCATGTGCTCGTCGTCGATGCCCTTCGCGAGCTCGCCCATGCGGGCGAGGAGGTCCTTCATCCGCTGCTTCATCCGGGCGATCTCGGCGAGCAGCTCCTTCTTGCCCGCCTCGGTCGGCGAGGCGCGGTACCTCTCGACGAGCGAGGCGAGGTCGCGCCGCCGGGCCGCGAGGTCCTTCGCCATGCGGACGAGGTCCTCCGCCTTTCGCTTGTCGAAGAGCGCCTCGAGGTAGAGGACGTCCTTCTCCAGCTCCCGGTTCATCTCCTCGTCGAGCTCGGCCACCTGGCGGCCGAGCCCCGGGTCATCCCGCCCCAGGCGGAGGAGCCGCGACCACGTCTGGCGGGCGACCGTGAGACGCCCCTCGACGAGGCGCAGCGCGCCCGCCACGTTCCCGAGCGCGGTGGGGATCTCCTTGGGCGCGGCCCGGTCGGCACGGATCTCGCCCGCCGCCTCGCGCATCCGCTCGTGGAGGTGCCGCGCCCGGACGTCGAGGGCCTCGCCCACCGCGGCCCGCTCCGGCGCGGGCCGGCCGGCGCCGGGGAGCTGCTCCAGACGGTCGCCGAGGAGCCGGACCATCTCCTCCCACAGCCCGCGGGCCTTCTCGAGGGCGGCCCGGTGGTGCTCGGCCTCGCTGAAGACCTTCACCGCCTGGGTAGCCGAGGCGGAGCGCTTCGGGCCCGAGACGGCGTCGTTGTCCCGCACCTCGAGCCAGTAGAGGAGCCGCTCCCCCTCGGCGAGCTTGAGCGGCGCGAGGTCGAGCGTGAAGCTGCCGGCGTCGCGGCGTGCCCCGCCGAAGTTGGCGAGCGGCTGGCGGCGCTCCTCGGCCATGGGCGGCTTCACGACGAGCGTCAGGTCCTCGAGGCCCCAGTCGTCGGAGGCGGTCCAGTCCACGCGGACCTGGGCCTTCGCGTCCACCTCCACCTCGGCCGACGGCGCGGTGATGCGCACCTCGGGAAAGGCGTCCGGCTCGACGGCGATGGGGACGGGCGGGCCCTCGGCGGCCACCTTGCCCCGCTCGAGGAAGCGGAAGCGGTAGGTCCCCGGGGCCTCGACGAGGAAGCCGCCGGACAGGTCGCGGGCGTTCGCCACCGCGAGCGCCAAGGACTTCTGGACCTCGGGCGCGGACGAGCTGACCGCGATCACGGCCTCGGAGACCGGGCGGTCGGAACGGGTCCGGAGGCGGACCTCGGTGCCCTTCGGCGCCGTCACCTCGCCGCCCGTGCCGGAGAGCCTCTTCTCCGGGCGGCGCATGTAGGCGGGGTAGAGGTAGGTGATCTCCACGTCGCCGGTGATGGGCTCGGTCCGCCGGACGGCGGCCGGGACGGCCTCGCCGCCGAGGAGCCGCGCGTAGGCGCGGCCGAGCGCCGGGCGGAAGGCGGCGAGGCCCACGGCCTGGGCGAGGACGGCCGCGCCGAGGGCGAGCCCGGCGCGGCGCGCGGCGCGGGAGGGCACGGCGCGGGCGAGGTCGACGGCGCGCGCGCTCTCGGCGGTGCGCTCGATGTGCGCGTCCACGAGGGCGAGGCTGAAGCGACCGCTCGCGGCGACGGCCGGGTACTCGCGCTGGAGCTCGACCGCCGTCAGGAGGGCCGAGCGAAGGGGCGGGTCGCCGGCGGCGACGGCGCGGGCGACGGCCGCCGGCCCCCGGGCGCGCCGCCACAGGGCGCGGCCGGCCCAGCCCGCCGCGGCGGCGAGCGAGACGAGCGCCAGGGCGAGGGACGCGGCCCGCGCGAAGCCTCCCGCGCCGAGCGCGAGCGCGGCCGCCCCGGCGAGCAGGGCCGCGAGCGCCCCGGCGAGGCCGAGGCCCAGGGCCGTCCCGAGGACGACCCGGACCTGCCTGCGCCGGGCTCCCGAGAGGACCCGCGCGATGTCTGCGTAGGCGACCGCCATCCGTACGAAAACCGGCCTGCCCACGGGGCATTCCGGCACTGATCCGGCCGGTATCGTAACCCGGCGGCCCCGTCCCGGCCGGGCTTTGTGTGGTAAAGATCCCCAGTGCGGTGAATTTCCACGCACCCGCCGCGTCTGCCTGAATGGAACTGGACGACCTCGCGCTGGTCACGAGAGCAAGAGCCGGCGACGCCGAGGCTTTTCGGGCGCTGGTGGTCCGGTACCAGAGGAAGGTGTACGCCGTGGCGCTCGGCATCGTGAAGGATCCGGACCTGGCCTGGGACGTGGCCCAGGACGCCTTCGTGCGCGTCCACGCCCACATCGGCGAGTTCAAGGGCGAGAGCGCCTTCTCGACCTGGGTCTTCCGGATCACCACCCACCTCGGCATCGACGCCGTCCGCCGGGAGCGGACGTCGTCGAAGGACGACGTGGACGACGCGGACGAGCTGGCGGTCGCGGAGGGCGGCGAGGGCATCCTCGCGACGGCCCTCGGCACGAATCCGCAGGACACGGTGCTGCGGCGCGAGCTGCGGGACAAGATGACCGAGGCCCTCGCGCAGCTCCCGGAGAAGCACCGGATCATCCTCGTGCTGCGGGAGGTGGAGGGGCTCAGCTACGAGGAGCTGGCGGAGCGGCTCGGCATCAACAAGGGGACGGTGATGAGCCGGCTCTTCCACGCGCGGAAGAAGATGCAGGCGCTGCTCCGGCGGTACGCGGGGATCGCGGGAGAAGGGCCGGGAACGGGAACGGGCGAGGCATGAAGGACTGCATCACATACGCCCCCATGCTCGGGGCTCGCGAAGGAGAGCTCGCGGCCGGCGAGCGCGCCGCCCTGGCGGAACACCTCGAGGCCTGCGCCGCCTGCCGGGGTCGGCTCGCCGACGAGCGGGCGCTCGACGGCCTCCTCGGCGAGGCGCTCCTGCGCGCCGCCGCCGGGCGCGACTTCACCCGCTTCGCCGACGGCGTCATGGACCGCATCGGCGGCGCCCGGCCATCGGGCCTGCGCGCGCTCCTCGCCTGGTTCCGGCGCCACCGCGTCGTCGCCGCCGCCTCGGCGCTCGCGCCGACCCTGGCCGCGCTCGCGCTCATCGTGTACTTTCAGACCCGCGGCATCACCGCGGGGCCGCTCGCCGGCGACGTCGAGGTGACGAGCGAGGAGCACACGCCCATGGTGCTCGATACCTCGGACGGCCCCCTCATCCTCCTCGGCGACTCCGACGAGCCGGAGGGGACGTGAGCGCCGCAGCGGGAGGGACGATGACGGCTCGGCTCACGAGGACGGCGGTGGTCGCGGCGGCGATCCTCTCGGCGCTGCCGGCGGACGCCGAGCCCGGCATCCCGGTGCGGGTGAGGGTCATCCGCGGCTCGCGGCAGGGGCCGCCGGCCGTGGACCCGCAGCTCCAGGACCTCCAGTCGCAGCTCGGCCACACGGCCTACCTTCGCTGGGATCAGGTGGGCGAGCACCGGGCCGACATGGACTTCAACAAGCCGCTCGACGTGCCGCTGCCGAGCGGCGACCGCATGCAGATCGCGATCCTCGAGTCGCGAAAGGACACCGTCACCTTCGAGGTCCGGGTCCCGGCGCAGAAGACCCAGTCGCGGCTCACCATCTCGAAGGACAAGCGCATCGTCCACCAGGTGACCCCGGAGAAGGGCGGCGAGGCGTACTTCGTGACCATCCGGCCCTGGCCGTGAGCCGGCTCGGCTTCCCGCTCGCCGTCCTCGTCGCCTACGCCTGGCTCTTCCCGTGGCTCCCGGAGCTGCGGAGCCCGAACGAGCTCGCGCGCCTGTACCAGTCGCGCGCCATCGCCGACGATCATTCGCTGTCCGTGAACGCCCAGCTCCTCCGGCACGGGACCCTGGGCGACCTCTCCGTGAAGGACGGGCGCACCTTCCCGAACAAGGCGCCGGGCGTCTCGCTCCTCGGCGCGCCGGCCTACGCGGTGGTGCGCGCCCTGCGCGGCGGCGCCGAGCGGGTCTCCGACCGGGCCGGGGTCTTCTTCCTCCGCCTCGTCCTGTGCATGGTCCCCGGCGCCATCGCGGCCGAGCTGCTCCGCCGTATCCTCTCGCGGCGCCTCGCGCCGGCCACCGCGCTCGCCGGCGCCACGGCCTTCGCGCTCTCGGTGCCCATGTGGCCCTACTCGACGCTCCTCATGAGCCACGGGCCGACGGCGGCCGCCCTCGTCGGCGCCTGGTACGCGCTCGAGCGGGCGAGGGACGGGGGGGCGGAGCGCTGGCATCTCGCGGCCGGGCTCCTCTCGGGCCTCGCGGTGCTCCTCGAGTACACGAGCGCCCTCATGCTCCTGCCGCTCGCCCTGTACGGCCTCGCCGGCGCGGGGCGGAAGGCGAGGGCGGCCGCGCTCCTCGTGGCGGGCGCCCTTCCGCCGCTCCTCGCGCTCGCGCTCTACCACCAGGCCGCCTTCGGCAGCCCCTTCGACACCGGCTACCGCCACCTCGTGAACCCGACCTTCACCGCCTGGATGGGCCGGGGCTTCATGGGGCTCTCCCGCCCGACCCTCGCGGCGCTCGGCGCCGCCTTCCTCGGCCCGGCGCGCGGCCTGTTCTTCTTCTCGCCCTTCTTCCTCCTCGCGCTGCCGGGGCTCGCGCTGCTGTGGGGCCGCGACCGGCCGCTGGCGCTGCTGTCCGGGGCCGCCCTCGCCCTCTACGGCCTCTTCGCGGCCTCCTTCCCCGCCGAGGCCTGGGGCTGGACCGTGGGTCCCCGCCATCTCGCGCCGCTGACGGCGTTCCTGCTCCCACCGGCGCTCGAGGCCGTGGAGCGGTTGCGCGCCCGCGGCCTGGGGGTCGTGCCCGCGGCGCTGGCGCTGCTCTCGGTCGGGACGGCCGCCCTGGTGATGGCGACCGGGCCGTACCTGCCCGACGAGCTGACGAACCCGGTACGCCAGCTCTCCGTGCCGCTCGCGGCGCTGGGGCTGCACGCCCACGACCTCCTCGGCATGGCGATCGGAAGCGCCTCTCCGTGGACGCTCGCGCCCTGGGCGGCGCTCATCGCCCTCCTGGCCGCCCGCGCCGCCGGCGCGTTCCTCCCCCACGCCGCCCCGCTGCGCCTCTCTTCGCTCGCCGGCGCGGTCGCGCTGGCCCTGGTGCTCTTCCTCGCGGGCGGGCTCCTCGGGGGGCCGGACCGGTTCGAGGGGACTCGCCAGTTCATGGTCCAGCGCTGGGAGCCCGTGCCGGGCGGCGCGCCGGGGATCTTCGCGGGGCCGTGATCAGCCGCGGCGGAGGTTCACGACCTTCGCGACGGCGGCGTCCCTCGCGCCCTCGATCCGCTGCAGCGCCGCGAGGAGGTGCTCGCAGAGCAGCTCGACCGCGATCTCGGCGAGCGCGTGGTAGAACAGCGCCCGTGACCTCCCTCTCCGTCCTCGTCCCCGTCTTCGACGAGCAGCACCTCGTCGCGGCCTCGCTGGCGCGGCTCGAGGCGCTCGAGCAGAGCCCGCACCTCGATCGCATCCAGGTGATCGTGGTGGACGACTCCTCGCGCGACGGGACGGCCGGCGCCCTCGCCGCCTTCGCGAGGGCGCGCGGCGTGGAGCTCGGGCCCGCGGCGCCGCACGCGCCCCGCGGCTCGGGCCATGGTCCCATCGAGGCCGTGGAGCGCGGCCGGGGCAGGACGGGCCGGATCGAGTGGGTCTTCCTCCGCCACGCCCGCAACGGCGGGAAGGGAGCCGCCATCCGCACGGGGCTCGCGCGCGCCGACTGCGACATCTCGGTGGTCCACGACGCCGACCTCGAGTACCACCCGAGGGACCTCGCGCGCATCGTGGAGGTCTTCGTCGAGGAGCAGGCGGACGCGGTCTTCGGCTCGCGCTTCGCCGGCGGGGCGCGGCGGCGGGTGCTGCTCTACCGGCACCAGCTCGGCAACCGGCTGCTCACCTTCCTCGTGAACCTGGTCACGAACCTCAACCTCACCGACATGGAGACCTGCTACAAGGCGGTCCGCACCGACCTCCTCCAGTCGATCCCCATCTTCTCCAACGACTTCCGGATCGAGCCCGAGATCGCCATCAAGCTTGCGAAGCGCGAGGCGCGTCTCTTCGAGGTGCCCATCAGCTACTCGGGGCGCACCTACCAGGAAGGGAAGAAGATCGACTGGAAGGACGGCTTCGCCGCGCTCTGGGCCATCCTGCGCTTCACCTTCTCCGACCGCGTCTACACGGCGGACGCCTACGGCAGCCACATCCTGGGCCGCCTCTCCCGCGCCCCCCGCTTCAACGCCTGGATGGCCGACGTGGTCAGGCCCTTCTGCGGCAAGCGGGTCCTCGAGATCGGCAGCGGCACCGGCAACCTGACGCGCCGCCTCGTGCCGCGCGACCGGTACGTGGCGAGCGACGTGAACCCGCTCTACCTGCACACGCTGCAGACGCTCACCGCCGACCGGCCCTACCTCACCGCGCAGCACTGCGACGTCACCGATCCCGCGACGTTCCCGCGCATCGACGGCGGCTTCGACACCGTCGTCTGCCTGAACGTCGTCGAGCACGTCGACGACGACAAGGGCGCACTCGAGAACATCCGCGCCGTCCTCTCGGAGAGCGGCCGCGCCATCGTCCTCGTGCCCCAGGGGCCCTGGCTCTTCGGCACCCTCGACGAGGTCCTCGGCCACAAGCGGCGCTACGACGAGCAGGGCCTGCGCAAGGTGGCCGCCGCGGCGGGCTTCCACGTGACGGCCATCGTACCCTTCAACCGCATGTCGTCGATCCCCTGGTGGCTGAGCGGCCGGGTCCTGCGCCGCCGCACCTTCGGCCTCCTCCAGATGCTGGTGGTGAACTGGCTGACGCCGCTCTTCCGCCTCGTGGACCGGTGGCTGCCCCTGCCCCCGCTCTCGCTCATCGCCGTCCTCGAGCCGCGGCCCGCGCTCTCCGCCGGCCAGACGATCGACATGGCGAGCGAGCGCCGCACCAGCCGGCCGTGACCCCCCGACCGGGCGCTGCGCCGCCCGGCCGCACGACTAGATCTCCGTCCGGAGGTGTCGCCATGCGCGTCTTCGTCACCGGAGGAACGGGGTACGTCGGGAGCGCCGTGGTGCGGGCGCTCGTGGAGGCCGGCCACCGCGTCGCGAGCCTCTCGCGATCGCCGGAGCGCGATGCAGCCGTCGAGGCGCTCGGAGCCGAGCCGGTGCGGGGGAGCCTGCCCGACCTGCCGGGCCTCGCGAAACAGCTCTCGGAGCACGACGCCCTCGTCCACGTGGCCATGGACTACGGGCTCGGGCCGCCGGCCGACCGCGCCGCCGTGGAGGCGCTGCTCGGCGCCGCCCGCTCGGCCAAGGCGGCGCGGCTCGTCGTCTACACCTCCGGCGTCTGGGTGCTCGGCGAGACGTCCGCGCCCACCGGCGAGGACGGCTCCACCGCCCGGCCCGCCGCGGCGGTGGCGTGGCGCCCGGCCCACGAGAAGCTGGTCCTCGACGCGGCATCGGGCTCGCTCGCGACGGCCGTCGTCCGGCCGGGCATCGTCTGGGGCGAGAAGCGCGGGCTCTTCATCGGCTTCCTGGAGTCGGCGCGAAAGGACGGCGTCGCCGCGCACGTCGGGCCGGGCCAGAACCGCTGGCCGCCGGTGCACCGCGAGGACCTTGCCGCGCTGTACCGGCTGGTGGTGGAGCGGCGCGCCCGGGGCGTCTACCACGGCGTGGACGGCACCGCGCCCCGCGTGGCCGAGATGGCCCGGGCCCTCTCCGAGGCCGCGGGCGCGAAGGGCGCGACCCGATCCATCCCGATCGGCGAGGCCCGCAAGACGACGGGCCCCATGGCCGACGCGCTCGCCATGGACCAGGTGGTGGTGGCGCCGCGCTCCGCCGAGCTCGGCTGGAAGCCGCGGCACCCCACCTTCCCCGAGGCGGCGCGGGCCGCCTTCGCCGAGTGGTCCGCCTAGGCGCCGTGCCCCTCCTCGACGCGCTGCGCGCCCTCTCGGAGCTCGAGCCTCCGCCGGAGCTCCCGCCCTGCGACCTCGGCGAGCTGGCGGGCGTGCTCGAGGCCCACGGCCTCGCGCCGCTCGCCTCCTACCACCTCGAGACGCGCCGCATCGGCGCCGGCCTGCCGCTCGCCTTCCGCGAGAAGCTCCTCACGCTCTACCAGGGGACGGTGAACGACAACGTCTTCCGGATGGTGACCCTCCGGAGCGTGCTCCGCGAGGCCGCGGGCGTGCCGGCGGTGCTGCTCGGCGGCGCCGCCTACGTGGACTGGCTCTACCCGCACCTCGCCTTCCGTCCGGTGGGCGAGGTCCAGCTCGCGGTGCGGGGCGAGGACGGGCCGCATTTCGCCGAGGCGGCGGCGCGGGCGGGATTCGGCCTCGAGGAGACGGGGCGGGGCGAGCGCACCGCCACCTTCGGCGACGGCCGCATCACCCTGTCCATCCAGGAGGGGCCGTGGCCCGGCGCGGCCGAGGAGCCGGGCCTCTTCGAGCGGGCGCGCCCCTATCCGGCGCTCGGCCCCGCGGCGGCCCGGCCCGCGCCCGAGGACGCGCTGCTCGCCACCGTGGCGGAGCAGGCCCTCCTGGGCCTCTACGCCCCGCTCGTCACCTTCGTGGACCTGCGCGAGCTCGTCCGCCTCTCGCCGCCCCTCGACGCGGCGGCGGTGCGGGGGCGCGCTGCGGCCCTCGGCCTCTCGCGCGCGCTCCACGGCTCGATGGCGCTCCTCGCGCATTTCTTCCCGTCCGTGGACGGGCAGGCGCGCTCGCTCCGCCCCGAGCTCCCCGCCGCCGAGCGGGTCCTCGTCGAGGCGGTGGTCGAGTCGGCGAAGGACCCGGCGAAGCTCCGCCACCTGCGCGGCGGCGAGGAGGCGGCCCGGGCCGTGGTCGCGCCGCGGTGACGCCTCCCGTGGTAGCCTTTCGCGTTCGTTCGGGAAGGAGCGCCGCTTGAAGATCGTCGTCGTCGGCACCGGCTACGTCGGGCTCGTGACCGGGACCTGCCTCGCCGAGTCTGGACACCACGCCACCTGCGTGGACGTGGACGCGAGGAAGATCGCCACGCTGAACGCGGGCGGGATCCCCATCTACGAGCCGGGGCTCGAGGAGCTGGTCCGCCGCAACGTGAAGGAGAAGCGGCTCGACTTCACGATGGACCTCTCCGAGGCCATGAAGGGCGCGGACGTGGCCTTCATCGCCGTGGGGACGCCGCCGGGGGAGACGGGCGAGGCCGACCTCACCCACGTGCTCGCCGCCGCCGAGTCCATCGGCAAGGCGATGACGAAGTACGTCGTGGTGGTGAACAAGAGCACCGTCCCGGTCGGCAGCGCCGACGAGGTGGCGGAGGTCATCCGCAAGGTCGCGAAGGTGCCCTTCGACGTCGTCTCGAACCCCGAGTTCCTGAAGGAGGGCTCGGCCATCGACGACTTCATGCGCCCCGACCGCGTGGTGGTGGGCGTCTCCTCGGAGAAGGCCCGCGCCGTCATGGCCGAGCTGTACGCCCCCTTCGTCCGGACCGAGCAGCCCATCCTCTTCATGGACCTGCGCTCGGCCGAGCTCACCAAGTACGCCTCCAACGCCATGCTGGCGACGCGCATCTCCTTCATGAACGACATCGCCTCGCTCTGCGACCGGCTCGGCGCCGACGTGGACGCCGTCCGCCGCGGCATGGGCTCGGACAAGCGCATCGGGTATCCGTTCCTGTTCCCCGGGATTGGATGGGGGGGATCGTGCTTCCCCAAGGATGTCGCGGCCTTGCGCACGATCGCCCGGCAGGCGGGCCTCGACTTCGACATCCTGCGCGCCGTCGAGCGCGTGAACGAGCGGCAGAAGCGGCTGCTCGTCGAGCGGGCGGCGAAGCACTACGGCTCGCTCTCCGGCAGGACCTTCGGCGTATGGGGCCTCGCCTTCAAGCCCAAGACCGACGACATGCGCGAGGCGCCGTCCATCCAGGTCATCGAGGGGCTGGTGGGCGGCGGCGCGGCGGTGAAGGCCCACGACCCGGTGGCCGCCGAGGTGGCCTCTCGGATCTTCCCGGGCCACGTGAAGCTCGTCGCCGAGCCCTACGCCGCCGCCGAGGGCGCGGACGGCCTCTTCCTCGTCACCGAGTGGAACGAGTTCCGCCAGCCCGACTTCGAGCGCCTCCGGCGCGTCATGCGCACCCCGGTGCTCTTCGACGGCCGCAACGTCTGGGACGCCGCCAAGGTGCGCGCGCTCGGCTTCACCTACTACGGCATCGGCCGGGGGGCGACCGGCTAGATGTCCGCACCGCCGACCGCGGCCCCGGAGCGGCCCGCCCCGGAGCGGCGCCCGGTGGCCGGCGCGCTCCTCGCGGCCATGCGGCCGCGGCAGTGGGCGAAGAACCTCGTCCTCCTCGCCCCGCTCGTCTTCGCGCTCAGGGCGACCGACCCCGCGAGCGCGGCCCGCGCCCTCCTCGGCCTCGTCGCCTTCTGCCTCCTCGCGAGCGCCACCTACCTCGCCAACGACCTCGCCGACCGGGAGCAGGACCGGCTCCACCCCGAGAAGCGGCGCCGCCCGGTCGCCGCGGGCGAGATCTCGTCCGGAGTGGCGGCGGGCGCTTCGCTCGCGCTCGGCGCCGCCGGCCTCGCCCTCTCCGCGCTCCTGGGCTGGCGCTTCCTCGCCTGCGCCGCCGGCTACCTCGTCCTGCAGGCGCTCTACACCGCGGCCCTCAAGCGGCTGGCGGTGGTGGACGTCTTCGCCATCGCCGGCGGCTTCGTGCTGCGGGTGGTGGCCGGCGCGGAGGCCATCGACGTCCCCATCTCCAACTGGCTCTACCTGTGCACGCTGCTCCTCGCCCTCTTCCTCGCGCTCGAGAAGCGCCGGGCCGAGCTCGTCCTCCTCGGCGGCGAGGCCGCGGACCACCGCGGCATCCTCTCGAGCTACACGGTCCCGCTCCTCGACCAGCTCGTGACCATCGTCGCCGGCACCACCGTCCTCGCCTACGCGCTCTACACGCTCGCGCCGGACACGGTGCAGAAGTTCGGCACCGACCGGCTGAAGCTCACCATCCCCTTCGTCCTCTTCGGGATCTTCCGCTACCTGTACCTCGTCCATCGCGAGGGCGAGGGCGGCCAGCCCGAGCGGGTCCTGTTCCAGGATCGCGCCACGCAGGTGAACCTCCTCGCCTATGCCGGGGTGGTGGCGTGGGCCATCTACACGAGGGCGCCCTGATGGAGGCGCGCCGGCCATGAGCCAGTCGAAGGTCGCCCTGCTCCGCGTCACCCCGGAGCGCGTGCTGGAGGACGTGGACCGGCTCTGCGAGCTCGGCGGGATGCGCGAGGCGCTCCGCCCCGGCACGACCACCATCGTGAAGGACAACATCTCCTGGCACTTCCCCTTCCCGGGCGCGAACACCACCCCCTGGCAGCTCGAGGGAACCATCCTGGCGCTCCGCCGCCGCGGCCTCGCGGACCTGGTCTGCGTCGAGAACCAGACGGTGGTCACCGACGCCTTCAAGGGCGAGGACCTGAACCATTACCGCCCGGTCCTCGCGCGCCACTCCATCCCCGCCCGCTACAACTTCAAGGACGCGGACATGAAGTGGGAGGTGTACCGGCCCAGGGCGCGGATGCGGGTCCTCGATCGCGTCTACCCCGAGGGCATCCGGATCCCGGACTTCTTCCACGGGAAGAACGTCGTCCACCTCCCCACGGTGAAATGCCACATCTACACCACCACCACCGGGGCCATGAAGAACGCCTTCGGCGGCCTCCTCCACGACAAGCGGCACTACACCCACAGCTGGATCCACGAGACGCTGGTGGACCTCCTCGCCATCCAGAAGGAGATCCACCCGGGCCTCTTCGCGGTGATGGACGGGACCACCGCCGGCGACGGGCCGGGGCCGCGCACCATGCGTCCGGTGGTGAAGAACGTGATGCTGGCCTCGGCCGATCAGGTGGCCATCGACGCGGTGGCGGCGAAGCTCATGGGGTTCGACCCCATGGCCATCGACTACATCCGCCTCGCCCACGAGGACGGCCTGGGCACGGGCGACCCCCGCGACATCGAGGTGGTGGGGGACGAGGAGGCGGCGAGGGAGAGCTGGGGCTTCACGGTGGGCGACAACGGCGCCTCGCTCGTCGGGGACCTCATGTGGTTCGGGCCGCTGAAGCCCCTCCAGAAGCTCTTCTTCCACACCCCGCTCGTGAAGGTCTTCGTCGTGGGCAGCGAGCTCTACCACGACTTCTACCGCTGGCCGCTCCGCGACCGCCGGGTCTTCGAGCGCTGGAAGGCGACGACGCCCTGGGGCCGGCTCTTCGAGGCCTACGCCGGGGGCGGGGCGCCGCTCGCCGCGGGCGGACCCGCCGCTAGGCCGACGGGTTCTTCCCCCGGGACAGCATGAGGATGACGCCCGCCACCTCGCCCATCACGAACTCGAGGCGCCTGCCGACGTCCAGCTCCTCGAGGACCCGCAGGCGCGCGTCGGGCTCGCTCACCACCGCCGCCGCGACCATGTCGGCGAGCCGGCCGGGCGAGCGCAGCCGGGCGGCGGCCTCGGCGAGCTGCGGCGCGCCGGACTCGGGCGGCAAGAGGCCGGCGAGCTCGTAGACGCACTGCTCGAGCGCCTCGACCGGGCCCTGGAGCGCCGCCGGCCCCTCCGGAGGGTACCGGTCCTCGAGGACCTCCACCTGGAACTCGCGGTACGGCTTGCCCCGGTCGAGCTCCTCGACGAGGCGCACGCGGGAGACGCCGCGGAGGACGACGTTGAAGCGCCCCTCCGGCAGCCGCTCGTCCGCCTCGATGAAGCCCGCCCCGGCCACCGCGTGCACCGCCGCCCTCTCCTGGTGAGCGCTCTCGGCGGACCGGAGCGTCGCCACCGCCAGCACCCGATCGGTGGCGAGCGCGTCCGCGGTCATGGCCCGGTAACGCGGCTCGAAGACGTGGAGCGGCGTGGGCGTCCCCGGGAGGACGACCGCGCCTGGAAGCGGGAAGACCTTCATGGCCCCTCGGGCCTCGTGGACCAGGGCCCGGAGCGACTCGGGCCTCAGGCCTGGGGCGTCCGAGGTCATCTACCCCCCGGCGGCCGCCGGCGCCGAGCCTTCCTTCAGGCCCACCTTGATGCGCATGGCGTAGAAGGACCGCCAGACGAAGACCAGAGCCACGGCCAGGAAGGCGACGAAGGCGATGGCCCGCGTGGCGCCGGAGAACTCGATGGCGAGCTCCACCGCGAGCAGGCCGAAGAGGGTCGTGAACTTGATGATGGGGTTCATGGCCACCGAGGAGGTGTCCTTGAAGGGGTCGCCCACCGTGTCGCCGACCACGGTGGCGTCGTGCAGCGCGGTCCCCTTCTGCTTGAGCGTCACCTCCACCACCTTCTTGGCGTTGTCCCAGGCACCGCCGGCGTTGGCCATGAAGATGGCCTGGTAGAGGCCGAAGACGGCGATGGAGATGAGGTAGCCGATGAAGAAGTAGGACTCCAGGAAGGCGAAGGC
>Ga0153915_10000409_pt1 | contig 39274 bp, 32 predicted proteins | sample Opewatmetagenome_2_FD_107003 | JGI IMG/M metagenome (GOLD analysis project Ga0153915, IMG submission 107003) | Freshwater wetland microbial communities from Ohio, USA - Open water 3 Core 3 Depth 3 metaG | ecosystem: Environmental > Aquatic > Freshwater > Wetlands | place: USA: Ohio, Lake Erie...
ATTGCGAAACCCTCCTGAAGTAGCGGATTGCTGAGCAGAAACAGTCTACACGAGATCCGCGGCCAAGAAGGTCGACACGGCATCCAGCTCGTGCACGACCGGGGCCGGCGGAATCGACGCGAGGAAACGGCGTCCGTAGCCTTTGGTCCGCAGCCGCGGATCGAGGACGGCCAGCACGCCGCGATCGCGCCGATGGCGAATCAGCCGGCCCAGCCCCTGCTGCAGCGCCAGGATGGCCAGGGGGACCTGGTAATCCTCGAACGGCTCGCCGCCGCGCGCGCGGATGGCATCGATCCGGGCCGCGGTGATCGGGTCGCCCGGCGACGCGAACGGCAGCTTGTCGACGATGACGCAACTGAGCGCCTCGCCGACGACGTCGACGCCCTGCCAGAAGCTCGACGTGGCGAGCAGCACCGAGTGCGGCGTCTCGCGGAACTGCGTGAGCAGCTGCGACCGCGGCGCCGTGCCCTGCACGAAGATCGGATAGTCGAGCGCCATCTCCGCGATGCCCTGCACGGCTCGCAGCGTCGCGTAGCTCGTGAAGAGCACGAACGCGCGTCCGCGCGTGCGTCTGAGGATCTCGATCACCTGTCTGCCGACGGCGCCCGCGAATTCAGGCGACCGGGGATCGGGCATCTTCGGCGGCAGATAGAGCACGGCCTGCCGCTCGAAGTTGAATTCCGAGGGCAGCCGGATCTCGTCGGCCCGCCTGACGCCGAGCCGGTCCTTGATGTAGCCGAACCCGCCGTCGACGGTCAGCGTCGCCGACGTCAGCACCGTCGTCCGCATCTTGTCGAGCAGCACGTCGCGCACGATCGACGACACGTCAATCGGCGACGCGCGCAGAAAGACGCCGCGTCCGCGGAACTCGACGAAGTAGACGTACTCGGCTTCGCTCGCGCGCATCAGGAACCGCAAATCCGCGCGCATCTCGTCGGCGCGCCTCGCGAGGGCCTCGATTTGTTCCGTCCGGTCCCCGGTAGTCCGGCCCTCGGTACGGTCCGCGGTAGCGTCCGGCTTCAGCCGGACGAGCTTCAACGTGGCTTCAACGATGTCGAGCGCGCCGGCGAGGAGCGCCGCGCCCTCGCTGGCTTTCGCGAGCGACGAGGGCGTCGCGCGAATTCGCTCTTCACTGCGCGCGCGATCGTCGCCTCGATGGGCGTACGCGACCTCGTTGAAGAACATGCGGCCGCGATCGCGAAGCGTCGTGACCGCCTTCTCAGTGTCGACGATACCGAGGCGTTCGACGTCCTGCGCGAGATCCTCGACGCGATATGTGCTCAGGCTGATGCCGAAGTACTGCGTCGCGACGTCCTCGAGCTGATGCGCCTCGTCGAGAATCGCGTGGTTGCACGCGGGAATCACCTCGCCGAACGCGTTTTTCCGCACGGCCGCGTCCGCGCACAGCAGATGGTGGTTGACGATGACGACGTCGGACTCTGCGGCGCGCTGGCGCATGCGGGTGACGAAGCACTCCTCGTAGCGCGTGCATTCGGTGCCGAGACAGGTCTCGGCCGTCGCCGAGACGTCATTCCAGAACGGGACGTCCTCCGGCAGATCCTGCAGCTCGGCGCGATCGCCGGTTTCGGTTTTCGCCGCCCACTCGCGCACGATCGGCAGAAACACGTCGTACGCGGCCGGCCCGGCCGTGCCGTTGATCTGATCGAGACGATGCAGGCACAGGTAGTTGGCCCGGCCTTTCATGTACGTCGCGGTGAACGGCGCCTCGAGCGCCTGCCGCAGGGCCGGGATGTCCTTGAAGAAGATCTGTTCCTGAAGATTCTTGGTGCCGGTGGAAATCAGCACGCGCTGCCCGCTGAGGATCGCGGGGACGAGATACGCCAGCGTCTTGCCCGTGCCGGTGCCCGCTTCGGCGAGCAGCACGCCGCCTTCGTCGAAGACGCGCGCGACGGCGGCGGCCATGTCCTGCTGGCCGCTGCGCGGTTCGAAATCGGGAAGGCTGCGGGCGAGCGGGCCGTCGGACGCGAAGACCGCGTCGACTCTGTCCCTCAGGCCGGATACAGGGGGAACTTCTGGCACAGCGCTTCGACCTCGGCTCGCACCATGCCGAGCGCGCGGTCGTCTTCAGGAGTCTTCAATGCGCGCGTGATGAGCCCGGCGATCGTGTCCATCTCGGCTTCCTTCATGCCACGCGTCGTCACGGCCGGCGTGCCGATGCGGACGCCGCTGGCCACCATCGGCGGATTCCGGTCGAACGGGATCGCGTTCTTGTTGACCGTGATGCCGGCTTTCCCGAGTGCCGCTTCCGCAAGCTTCCCGGTGATGCCTTTCGAAAACACGTCGACGAGCATCAGATGGTTGTCGGTGCCGCCGCTGACGAGACGGAAGCCGGCGCCGGACAGGGCGCCTGACAGCGCCTTCGCGTTCGCGAGGATCTGTTTCTGATACGCGGCAAACGCCGGCTCCGACGCTTCTTTGAAGCACACGGCCTTTGCCGCGATGATGTGCACGAGCGGTCCGCCCTGAAGTCCGGGAAAGACGGCCTTGTCGAGGTCCTTCGCGTACTGCTGCGTGCACAGCACCATGCCCGACCGCGGGCCCCGCAGCGTCTTATGCGTCGTCGTCGTGACGAAGTCCGAGTGCGGAACAGGGCTGGGATGCAGACCCGCCGCGACGAGGCCGGCGACGTGCGCCATGTCGGTGGTCATCACGGCGCCGACGCGCGTGCTGGCGGCGCGGATGCGCGCGAAGTCGATGATGCGGGGATAGGCGCTCGCGCCGACGATAATCATCCGCGGTTTGTGCTCGTCGGCGAGGCGATCGATTTCGTCGTAGTCGATCCGCTCGTCGTCTTTCTTCACGCCATACGGGACGACCTTGTAGAGAAGTCCGGAGAAGTTGAGCGGATGGCCGTGCGTCAGATGACCGCCGTGCGCCAGATTCAACCCGAGCACCGTGTCGCCCGGCTTCATCACCGCGAAGTACACCGCCATGTTCGCGGGCGCTCCGGCGTGCGGCTGGACGTTGGCGTGATCGGCGCCGAACAGCGCTTTGGCGCGCGCGATCGCGAGGCTTTCGACGACGTCGACGTATTCGCAGCCGCCGTAGTAGCGCCGGCCGGGATAGCCCTCGGCGTACTTGTTGGTGAAGACCGAGCCTGCGGCCTCGAGAATCGCGCGGCTCACGAAGTTTTCCGACGCGATGAGCTCGAGGCCGGACGACTGCCGGTGCAATTCGTCGCGAATCGCCTTCGCGATGTCCGGGTCGGCGTCCTGGAGCGCACGCCAGTGCGAGGCCATCAGGTTCGACGCATTCATGACGTCATTCATCGCTTTTCCGCCGCGCTGATCTGATCGATGCGCCGCTGATGGCGTCCGCCTTCGAAGGCGGTGGTCAGCCACAGTTCAAGAATTTCGTCCGCAAGGCCGAAGGCGACAATGCGTCCGCCCATCGAGAGGACGTTGGCGTCGTTGTGCTCGCGCGACAGGCGCGCCGTATAGAGATCGTTGCAGAGCGCCGCGCGAACGCCCGGCACCTTGTTCGCCGCGATCTGCTCGCCCTGTCCGCTGCCGCCGAGGACGATGCCGCGCTCGGCCTTGCCGGCAGCCACGGCGCGGCCGACGCTCATGCAGACGGCCGGGTAGTCGACGGACGCTTCGCTGTCGGTCCCGTGGTCGTCCACGGTATGACCGAGCTTCGCCAGGGTCTGCTTGAGATGTTCTTTGAGAAGAAAGCCGGCGTGATCGGCGCCAATCGCAACTCGCACGAGAAGGGATTGTACTATGTGGTTCGGGGTTCGGGGTTCGGGGTTCGGCGTTCGTGGTTCTCGTTCGAGAACCGGAACCCCGAACCCCGAACCCCGAACCCTTGAACCGCTGATGACTCCCACCGTCACCATCTCTGCGCGCGGCGAAGAACGGCTTCGATCCGGACATCCGTGGATCTATCGTGCGGACGTCAAGAGCGTCTCCGCCGGGCCCGGCGACCGGGTCGTGGTCCGGAGCCTGCGCGGCGGACGCCCGCTCGGGTCGGCGTTCTACAGCGATCGATCGCAGATTGCGCTGCGGATGCTCACGCGCGGTGACGCACCGGCAGACGATGCGCTGATTCGCCGGCGGATCGAAGACGCGCTGGCGTTCCGCCAGTCGCTGGCGATCGACGCGACCGCGTACCGGCTGATCCACGGCGAGGCCGATCTGCTGCCGTCGATCGTCGTCGATCGGTACGGCGACTACCTCGTCGTCCAGACGCTGTCGCAGGGTGCGGACAAGATACTGCCACTCGTGGTGTCGATTCTCCAGGACGTCGCGCAGCCGAAAGGCATTCTCGCCCGCAACGATCCGCGGACGCGATCGCTCGAAGGCCTCGAGCAGAAGGTCGAAGTGCTGGCGGGTGAGATGCCCGAGACGATCGGCGTCACCGAAAACGGCGTCCGCTACGACGTCGACGTCAGGCATGGACAGAAGACCGGCTTGTTTCTCGATCAGCGCGAGAACCGTGCCGCCGCGGCGCAGTACGCGCATGGGCGGCTGCTCGACTGTTTCACGTATCACGGCGGCTTTGCGCTGGCGCTTGCACCCCGGTGCCGCGACGTCATCGCGTTTGACGTCTCCGAAGATGCCATCGCGCGCGTGAAGCAGAACGCCTCGGCAAACGGCGTCACGATTGATGCGCGTGTGGGGAACGTGTTCGACGAGCTGCGTGGCCTCGAACGCCTCGGCGAGCGCTTCGACACGATCGTCCTCGACCCGCCGGCGTTTGCGAAGAACAAGGCGGCGGTCGCGAACGCGCGCACCGGGTACAAGGAGATCAACCTGCGTGCGCTCAAGCTGCTCAACCATGGCGGCACGCTGGTCACCTGCAGCTGCTCGTACAACGTCAACGAGGCGATGTTCGCCGAGATCGTGTACGAAGCGGCGGTCGACGCGATGGTCGACGTCACCGTCGTCGAGAAACGGATGCAGGGCCGCGACCATCCCGTGCTGCTCGGCGTCCCCGAGACGTACTACCTCAAGTGCTTTATCCTTCGAAAACTCGCATAAAGCGCGCGCTGGCCCGCCTGTCACGATCGGCCGGCACGTTCGACGCGCCGCGGCTCGAGCGCTATCTCCGTGCGAACGTCGGCAGCATTCCGCGGACAACCTTCCGCTACGCCATCGAGGGGTTCCCCGAAAGAAAACGCCGCCAGCTTCTTGCCCTCAGCCCTTTGCCCTCTGCTCTTTGATATAGTCACGTCTTTAACCCGCCAGGGGTATCCCTCAACGGGATTGAGAGCACACCCTTGGAACCTGATCCGCAGACGCGCGACGCGCGAACGCGGATGAAGGGAGAGCGGCATGTCAGATTTCAGCGCGGCGTATCCCAATTCGAAAAAGATCCTCGTCGACGGCCCGCAGACCGTACGTGTTCCGATGCGCGAGATCGCGCTCGAAAACGGCGCATCATCGATTCGTGTGTACGACACGAGCGGCCCGCAGGGCCACGACGTCAAGAACGGCCTGCCAAAGCTGCGGGCTGGATGGGTGGGCTGCAGAAAGACTGACGCATGCGTGACGCAGCTGCACTACGCGCGCAAGGGCGAGATCACGCCCGAGATGGAGTTCATCGCGCTGCGTGAAGGACTCCCGGCCGATTTCGTCCGCGACGAGGTCGCGCGCGGACGCGCCATCATCCCGGCCAACATCAACCACCTCGAGCTCGAGCCGATGATCATCGGCCGCAACTTCCTAGTGAAGATCAACGCCAACATCGGCAACTCCGCGGTCTCCTCGTCGATCGAAGAGGAGGTCGCGAAGCTGCAGTGGGCGACGCTCTGGGGCGCCGACACGGTGATGGATCTCTCGACGGGGAAGAACATCCACGAAACCCGCGAGTGGATCGTCCGCAATTCCGCCGTGCCGATTGGCACCGTCCCCATTTATCAGGCGCTCGAGAAAGTCGGCGGACGCCCGGAAGACCTCACGTGGGAGGTCTATCGCGACACGCTCATCGAGCAGTGCGAGCAGGGCGTCGACTACTTCACCGTCCACGCGGGCGTCCTGCTGCGCTACATCCCGATGACCGCCCGCCGCGTGACGGGCATCGTCTCGCGCGGCGGGTCGATCATGGCGAAGTGGTGCCTGGCGCATCACCAGGAGAACTTCACGTACACGCACTTCCGCGAGATCTGCGAGATCATGCGCGCCTACGACGTCTCGTTCTCGCTTGGCGACGGCCTGCGGCCGGGATCGATTGCCGACGCCAACGACGAGCCGCAATTCGCGGAGCTGAAGACGCAGGGCGAGCTGACGAAGATCGCGTGGGAGTACGACGTCCAGGTGATGAACGAAGGGCCCGGCCACGTGCCCATGCATCTCATCAAAGAGAACATGGAGAAGCAGCTCGAATGGTGCGCCGAAGCGCCGTTCTACACGCTCGGCCCGCTGACGACGGACATCGCGCCGGGGTACGACCACATCACGTCGGCGATCGGCGCGGCGATGATCGGCTGGTACGGCACGGCGATGCTCTGCTACGTCACGCCGAAGGAACATCTCGGGCTGCCGAACCGGGACGACGTGAAAGCCGGCGTCATCGCGTACAAGATCGCCGCGCACGCCGCCGATCTGGCCAAGGGCCATCCGCGCGCGCGTGAGTGGGACGATGCGTTGTCGAAGGCGCGTTTCGAGTTCCGCTGGGAAGATCAGTTCAACCTCGCGCTCGATCCGGTGACCGCGCGCGCGTATCACGACGAGACGCTGCCGGCCGACGGCGCGAAGGTCGCGCACTTCTGCTCGATGTGCGGTCCGAAGTTCTGCTCGATGGAGCTGACGCAGCAGGTCCGCGACGAAGCCGCGAAGGGGATGGAAGAAAAGTCGCTCGAGTTCAGAAGGAAGGGCGAGATCTACGTCGAGCAGGCCTGAGCCCGCGGCCCTGAAAGGGCCGCTCTACCTCTGCACAGGAACGATCTGAATGATCGTCGGGAACCGGGCGGGCTGGCCGCCTGGTTTCGGGTTGGGGTAGCCCGGCGAGACGTCCGACTGGAAGTCCTTAATCACCACACCCGGCGGAAACGCCATCCGATCTTCGTCGAACTTACCGATGTCGAATTCGTGCGTCGCCGGCACTTCATACGTCAGCTCTCCGCGCTGCTTGAGCGTCGTACGGTAGTAATTGACCAGATCGACAAACGACGCGGACGTCCCGAAGATGTAGTAGCGCTGGCCGCGGCCGGCGTTGAACGACGCGATGAACTGCGCGTTTGGAAACACCGGGACGCCGAGCATCGCTTCGGTGGGCGCGCCTTCGGCCGCTGACGCCGGTGCGGTCGCGGGCGCCGCGGGAGACGCCGGCTGCTGCGGCGTCGGAGTGGTCACTGGCGGCGGCGCGGCGGGACGCGCCGGCTGGCTCGTCCGGCTGCCGGGCTGCGGAAACGGCTGCGGCGTCGGCGGCTGTTGTCCCGCCATCACCGCGAGCATTGTCAGCGTGGCAGCGAACATGTGTGGATTATACGACCTTCGCGCGTCCGGGAATTTCGACCGGGACTCGCGGGTTCACTAGAATGGGGATTAAGAACAACTATCCATGTCCAATACATTGAAGACGGCAATGCTGCTCGGCGTGCTCAGCGCGCTGCTGCTGCTCATCGGTGAGGCGCTCGGCGGCGCTCAGGGCCTCGTGATGGGGTTCGTGTTCGCGGCGCTGACGAACTTCGTGTCGTACTGGTTTTCGGACAAGATCGTCCTGCGGATGTACGGGGCGCAGGAAGCTCAGCCCGACAGCCGGCTGGTCCGCATCGTGACGGCGCTGGCGCAGCGCGCCGGCCTTCCGCAGCCGCGCTGCTACATTATTCCTGAGCGGTCGCCGAACGCATTCGCGACCGGCCGTGACCCTGAGCATGCCGCTGTCGCCGCCACCGAGGGCATTCTCGAGCTGCTGACGGACGAAGAGCTTGAAGGCGTGCTGGCGCATGAGCTGGCGCACGTCAAGCATCGGGACATCCTGACAAGCTCGGTGGCCGCGACGATTGCGGCGGCCATCATGATGATCTCGCGCTTTGCGATGTTTTTCGGGGGCGCCCGAGACGACGACCGCCGCGGCGGCAACCCGATTGCGCTTCTCGCGACCATCATCCTCGCGCCCATTGCGGCCATGCTGATTCAGATGGCCATTTCGCGTTCGCGTGAGTACGACGCCGACGCCGGCGGCTCTTCGATTGTCGGGTCGCCGAGGGGCCTGGTGAGCGCGCTGCAGAAGCTTGAGGCCGCCTCGAAGGCGGTGCCGCTCGACGCGAATCCCGCGACCGCCCACCTGTTCATCATCAAACCGTTCTCGGTCAGCGGGCTGGCCGGGCTCTTCAGCAGCCATCCTCCGACCAAAGATCGCATCGACGCCCTGCTGCACGCACGCCAGTAGTCTGTGGCCTGACAGCCACACGATCGCTGGCGTACCTCTTGCTACCTCATCGCGGGTAGACGGAGGCGGCGACCGTGCAAGTAGAAGACCTCGATATCTCTCCGACGAAGATTTCAGACACGGCACGCCGCATCATCGATCGCGCGGCCGAAGAGGCCGAACGATGCGGTCATGCGGCGCTTTCGACGGAACACCTTTTCCTCGCCTTCGTGCAGATCGAATGGGATCTGTTCGCGTCTGTCATGCGCGAACTCGACCTTAATCCCCACGAGATTCTCGAGGCGATTAACGAAGACATCCGGCGCCTGCCGACGTTCAACGCCCGCGAGCTGCGCGTCTCGCCGACGGCCAAACTCGCGGTAAAACTTGCGCTGCATCAGGCCACCAGGGCCGGCCGACATTCGATCGAGGGCGTGGATCTGCTCTCGGCGGTCCTCGAGGAAACACAGGGACTTCCCGTCGCCATTCTGCGCCGCCACGGCATCGACCCCGAGCATGTCGTGACGCGGCTCAACATGCAGGTGCGCGACAACGAGATGCGCGACGAGCGGCTCAAGAAGCGCTTCGAGCTGCCGTCGTTCCTCAAGCACTTCGCGACGAACCTCAATCTGCTCGCGCGCCAGGACCGGGTGCCGCCGGTATTCGGGCGTGACAAGGAAATCCAGCAGGTCCTCGAAATCCTCTGCCACCGCGAACGCGCCAACTCGGTGATGCTCGTCGGCGAGCCCGGCGTCGGCAAGACGGCGATCGCGGAAGGACTCGCGCGGCGCATCGAGTTCGAACCGGACACGGTGCCCGTGCGGTTGCGCGACTGTCAGGTCGTGAACCTGCAGATGAATTCCATGGTCGCCGGGACGATGCTGCGCGGCATGTTCGAAGACCGGATGCAGAACGTCATCCGCGAGCTGAAAGACCACCCGAACCTGATTCTCTTCGTCGACGAAGCGCACACGATGGTGGGCGCCGGCTCCGCGCTCGGCGCGCCCGCCGACGCGGCGAACGTGTTCAAGTCGGTGCTCGCGCGCGGCGAGATCAGGATGGTCGCGGCGACGACCTTGTCCGAGTACAAGGAGTACATTCAGGAGGACGAGGCGCTGGCGCGGCGGTTCCGCTGCGTGCACGTCTGCGAGCCGTCCCTCGAGGAAGCGCGCCGCATCCTCTACAACCTCCGGCCACGTCTCGAGCGCAACTATTCGGTGCGCATTGGTAATGATGCGATCGAAACTGCGCTCGAGATGTCGCCGCGGTACATGCGGCATCTGCGCCTGCCGGACAAGGCGATCGGCTGGCTCGATACGGCGGCCGTGCGGGCGGAAATCGACCGGCGCTGGGAAGTGACCGCGGGCGACGTCGTCGCCGTCATCTCGCACGTGGCGCAGATTCCGGAAGACATGGTCTTCCGCGACGTCACCGATCGCTTCCGCGACATCGAAACCACGCTCCAGCGTCGCGTCGTCGGACAGGGCGAGGCGGTGCGCGCGGTTGCGCGGCGGCTCGTGCTGAACAAAGGGCCCCTCAAGGACGGCTTCGATCGGCCTGACGGCGTCCTGCTGTTCCTTGGGCCGACGGGCGTCGGCAAGACCGAGCTCGCGAAGGCCGTGGCGGAATTCCTCTTCGGCGACGAGAAGAAGATGATCCGTGTGGACATGTCCGAGTATCAGGACGGCACGACCGGTGTCGACAAGCTGATCGGCATGCCGCGTGGAATCGTGGGCAGCGAGCGCGGCGGTATTCTCACCAATCAGCTCCGCGACAACCCGTACAGCGTCGTGCTGCTCGATGAGGTCGAGAAGGCGACGCCGGGCCTGCTCAATCTCTTCCTGCAGGCCTTCGATGAAGGCTGGCTGACGGACGGCCGCGGCAAGCGCGTCTATCTGAGCGACGCTGTGGTGATCATGACGTCGAATCTCGGATCGGAACACTTCAGGAAGCTCACGAGCCCGCTCGGCTTCCTGTCACGCGAAGTCGGCGTGGATCAGGTCCGCGGCGAGATCATGCGCGAGCTCGAGCGGCGTTTCCCGCCTGAGCTTCGCAACCGCATCGACGAAATCGTGCTGTTCAGTCCGCTCACGCACAGCGAAGTGAGAGAAATCGCGAAGCATTGCCTCGCGGAGCTCGAGGCGACCCTTCTGCGAGCGGGCAAGCGGATCACGGTGGACGACGCCGCGCTGGAGCAGCTCGTGACGTCCGGGTACAGCCTGGCCTACGGCGCGCGGTTCCTCAAGCGCGTCATCGACGAGCAGATCAAGCTGCCGATCAGCGAGCGGTGGAAAGAGGCCTCGAGCTTCGACGTCGTCGTTCGCGACGGCCGGCTGGCCGTTGAAACGGCCGGCCTGCCCGTTCGACTGGAGAATTCAGCGGTCGCGTAACGTTCACCACGCAAAGCCTGCCTGTTGAGGCAGCGGGGCCGGCTCGTCAGCCGGCTTCGCGCCCGTGCTGCCTGCGTCGTCGCGCGTTCGCAGGCCGTAGCGATCCTGCAGCACCCGCACCATCGCCTGTACTTCGTGGCGGTAGGCCGCCGGGGCTTCCTTCTTCCCGTACAGCCTTGTCAGCCCCGGCAGCATCGACGGAAAACTCTGCTCGATGAATCTGAAGAAGTGATCGCGGGTGCCGTCTTCGAGCCGCATGACCGCGGCGCCGACGAACCGCGCGCCGTGATCGGCGATCGCCTTGATCGTGTCTTCGACTTTGCGTCTGGATGACGTGAAACCGGGAACGATCGGCGCCATCAGCACGCCGGCGTTGAGGCCGGCGTCGACGAGCTCGCGCAGCGCGCGCAGCCGTTGAATCGGCGGCGCCACGCCGGGCTCGAGCGTGCGCCAGGCCTCCTCGTCGACGGACGGCACGCTGATATAGATGGTGCAGCCGGCTGCGTTCGCGAGGTCGAGCAAGACATCCTTGTCGCGCACGACCATCGGTCCCTTCGTGATCAGGCCGACGGGCGTCCGCGCGCGCGTCAGCGCCTCGAGCGATCGGCGCGTCAGCCTGTAGTGGCCTTCGATCGGCTGATACGGATCGGTGGCGGTCCCGAACGCCACGCGTTCCCGCTTCCACGACGGCCGGTCAAGCTCGCGTGCGAGCACGTCGACCAGATTCGTCTTGACGAAAATGACGGAGGCGAACTCGTCGCTCGAATTCATCTCGAACTGCGAGTGATACCGGCGGGCGAAGCAGTAGTGGCAGCCGTGCGTGCAGCCGCGGTACGGGTTGAGCGTCCAGTTGAACGGCATCCCCTCGACGCGATTGAGCGCCGATCGGCACGTCACTTCCTGGTAGGACGCGTCATCTGCGCGATGGGCGGCCCCCGCCAGAGCCGTTGCGGCTCCACCTTCTTTAATCGCGTTCGCGATCTCCCGGGTGGTCGGCTGGCGGGTCCCGAGAACAAAGAGTGTTTCGGTCATCTTCGCCTTTTATTCGCCAGCGATAATGCGCGCCGGCCGCGGGCGCTGTCAAGCGACCGAGGCGCGCCAGTAAGAAAGGAGGTCTTCGAGGGTCTGGTCGAGCGGGATTTCGGGAAGCCAGCCGAGCTCGGTGGTGAGACGCGTCGGATCGCCGAGCAGCAGCGGTACGTCGTTCGGGCGGTAGCGGGCCGGGTCGACTCGAACCTTGATAGGGACGCGTGCATGCGCCAGCAGCTTGTCGAGCAGCGCCCCGATCGAAATGGCCCGGCCCGAGCACACGTTGTAGGCGCGTCCATCGGCGCCGCGCTCGAGGATCAGCTGATACGCGCGCACCGTATCGCGCACGTCATGAATGTCACGGCGCGCTTCGAGATTTCCGACCGCGATCTCCGGTTCCCATCGCCCGGCTTCGATGTCGGCGATGCGGCGCGCAAAACCTGATGCCGCGAAAAACGGATCCTGCCGGGGTCCCACATGGTTGAACGATCGCGCGATTGTCACGTGCAGGCCGTCGGCGCGCGCGCGGAGGCCAGTCATTTCCTGCGCCAGCTTGCTCAACGCGTACGGACTGCGCGGAACGAGTGGATGCTCCTCCGTCATCGCGTCGTCCGAGCTGCGATAGACCATCGCCGAGCTCGGGATGAGGACCTTCGATCGCAGTCCGGCTCGCCGCAGTCCTTCCAGAAGGTTGTGCGTGCCGCGGACGTTGATTTCGAACGTCGACGTGGTGTTCTCCCACGACTTGCCGACATGCGCCGCGCCGGCGCAGTGATACACGGCGTTCGGCTTCACTGACGCGATCGCGGCGCCGACCGCTCCGGCGTCGACGATGTCGACGGCCTGCCAGGTGACATTCTTCCGGGCCGGCGGGACCTCGGCCCCGGGCCGCTGCCACGCGACGATACGCACGCCGTTCGTGCTCAGGAGATCGATCAGATGGCTGCCGGCGAACCCGGCGGCGCCGGTGACGAGAACCGTCACCGTGTCATTCCGCTCATCGCGCCGTTGAACGGCGAGAAGTTGCCGAGGCCCGCGAGCGTGAACGACAGGAAGAAGCGATGGTCGGCCGAGACCGGCAGGCCCGCCGTGATGCCGCCGTAGTTGAACGTCTGATACTCGAAGGCGACGCCGCAGCACTGCGAGTTGTAGAACCCGGACATCCGCTGGTTCAGCATCCGTCCGAGCAGGACGTCGTAGCTGAACGAGTAGATGCCGCCGAAGCGGTTGTCCTTCGTGTGCACGTTCGACTGCGCGGTAATCGCCTGCGTCAGGTTCGACGGGTCGTTGAAGCCGAGGAGCTGCGGGATCAAGGCGCGCTTGCTCCAGCTCGCTGTCGTCTGCACGCGTCCGGACCACGAGTAGCTGCCGCCGGCCGAGACCTGCCGCAGCGCCAGATACCGGCTGTCGATCTCGATGCTTGCGGTCGCGTTGATTTCATCGGTCGGCATGCCGCGCACCGAAATCAGAATCGGCGAGAAGTTGCTCGCGCCGGCGGCGTTCGAGCTGGTCGTATAGCGCGGGTCGTACTGCGAGGCCTGCGAGTTCGTGTAATAGGTCTGCGCTACCTGAACGTCGAGAATCTCCCGCGGCTGGCTGCGCAGGCCGGGTCCAAGCGGCCGCTTCGCATAGAAGCGGTTGTTGACGCCGTAGGCGTACTGCGTTGTGCCGCCGACGATGATGTCGGTGCCGTCGATTTGAATGATCTGGTTGAAGTTGTCGATGGACGACGTGCGGGTGATGTTCAGGAACGGCTCGACCGAGTGCTTGAACTTCTCGGCGTAGCCGTTGTCCGGCGTATCCCACACCCTGGTGAAGACAGGACCCAGCACCTGCGCCTGCATCGTGAAGAAGCGGCGATTCAGATCGCTCTCGACGGTCGTCGTGGTGTTGGTGACCGGATCGATGGCGATGCTGCGCGAGTAGTGCGTTTCGCGCCAGCCGAGCGTCGAGTTCACGGTGAACCACTGCCACTTCTTGAACGGAAAGCGGACCTGCGGGGTGAAATCCAGCCGCGTGACGTCCTGGTTGTAGTCGTTCACGGGGTCGCTCGTGTCCTGCGCGTGGCGCAGCAGGCCCGCGTACTCGCCGCCGGCGGAAAAATAGAGGGGCGTGCCCGGAATGAGCTTCTCGTTGCGAGTGAGCGCGACCCTGGGCCAGCTGCCTGACGTCGCCGACGCCGTCGTGCTCGAGAAGTATTCGGTGTGGTCGACCGTCGCGTTCATCGAGTACGCGCCCCAGGCGCCGACGGCATTTCCGCCGAACGAGCGCTGGTTGAGGTACGCGTTCGTGTAGTTCATGGTGAACGACTGCATCTCGGCGATGCTCGAGAAGTAGTCGACGCGTCCGCGCGCCATGATGCGTTCGGGCAGCATCTGCGTCGCGGTGCCGTGGATTTCGTACGTCGTGCTTCCCGGCCGCGTAAACACCGTGCCGTCATCCTGCGCGTAGTCCGCGCCGTGTTCCTTGAGCACATGGCCGCGGATTTCGCCGTTCGAGAGACCGCTGAAGTTGTACCGGTATTCCGACCCGTAGCCCTGGCCGGTTTTCGAAAACCAGTCGTGCATGACGGTCAGGTCTTCGCTGCGGCCCAGGACCCAGAAAAACGCGTTGTGGATGGACTCGCCGCGCAGCGTGGTCGAACCGAGCGTCGGAATCAGAAAGCCGGTCGCGCGATCGTCCTTCTTGGTCGGGTAATAGAGGATGGGCGTGTAGAGCATCGGCACGCCCTTCACGCTGAAGATGGCGTTTCTCAGGAACGTATAGTGCTCGATGTTCAGCACCACCGTGTCCGCGCTCAGTTGCCAGCGCGGCGTCGGCTGCACGCAGGTCGTGAACCCGCCTTTCGTGATCTTGTACTTCCGCGGACCGATCTTTTCGACGACTTCGCCGACGAAATAGACGTCCGTATCCTGATTTGTCGCGGTCGGAACGACAATGGCGCCGGCCGCCGGCGTCTGTATCTGCGGCTTGATGTTGGCGATGCCGTAGGCCGATCGAAAGGTCCCGAGCTTGGTCTTGTAGTTGAACTCCGCGCTGTCGGCGGTGATGCGGTTCGTCGTCTGCACGAGCGCGACGTTGCCGCGAGCGACGAGACGATCTTCGTCCGTGAAGACTTCGACTTCGTCCGCGTACAGCATCGTGTCGCCGAGCTTGAGCTCGACGTTCTCGATCATCTGACGGTGGTTCTGGCCGATCTGCCGTTGAATCTTGGCGACGATGCTGTCGATGCCCTGGATCTGGTCCTGGGCGGCAGCGGGACGGACTCCGGCCAGAGCGAGAACCGCGATCAACAGAACTGTCGACCTGACCTTCAGCATGAGCGGGGCGGGGGGAACGTCTTGAAGCGTATCACGCGCCCAACTCCTGCATGACGTCGCCCAGCAGGAAGATCGAGCCGGCGACGACGACGAGCCGCGAAATCTTCGTGGCCGCCGCAAGCGCCGCCGCAGGCGGCGAGACGATGTCGATCGGCAGGGCCGGCGCGATCGCGCGAATGCGTGCCGCAAGCTCTTCCGGATTTGCCGCGCGTGGATTTGACGGGCGTGTGACAACCACGCGTCCGATCGCCGGCAGCAGCACCGTCAGCATTCCGTCCACATCCTTGTCGCGCATGGCGGCGAAGACGAGCGCGGGCTTCGTGGAGCCCGCGCCCTCGAGGCCCCGGAGATAGGACGCCAGCGCCGCGGCGCCGGCCGGATTGTGCGCGGCATCGAGAATGATCTCGCGTCCGTCCGGCAGCGTCCGGTGTTCGAGGCGGCCGGGCCAGGTGACGGTCGTCAGTCCGTCGACGATCGCCTGTCTGCCGATCGTGACGCCGAGCCGTTCGAGCGTCTCCAGCACGCGCATGGCGACCCTGGCGTTCGCGACTTGGTGCGCGCCGCGGAGACCAAGCGTGATCGGTCCGTACTCCCGTTCAGCGGCATCCGCGCGAATCAGCTCGGCGCCGCGCTCGCGGGCGATCCGTTCGATGACGCCGTACGCCTCGGGCGCGACGTCGCCGACCACGACCGGCACGCCGGGCTTGATGATGCCGGCCTTTTCGCCGGCAATGTCCGCCAGCGTGTTGCCGAGGTACTGCTGATGGTCGAAATCAATCGACGTGATCGCGGTGACGATCGGGTCGATGACGTTCGTCGAGTCGAGCCGTCCTCCGAGTCCCACCTCGATGACGGCGAACTCGACGCCGGCGCGGCGGAACATGTCGAATGCCATGGCCGTTGTCGCCTCGAAAAACGTCGGCTTCGCCGACAGCGTGCCGTCGGCAATCGCCCCCTCGATCGCCTGCCGCACGTCCTCGGCCGCGCGCGCCATTTCAGCGGCGGCGACCGCCCGGCCGTCGACGACGAAACGCTCGGACAGATCAATCAGGTGTGGCGATGTGTACCGCGCCGACCGGTGCCCGGCGCGGCGAAGCACGCTGTCGACCATTGCCGTGACCGAGCCCTTGCCGTTGGTGCCGGCGATGTGAATCGATCGAAACGCGTGGTCGGGGTTGCCGAGCCGTGCGAGCAGCGCACGGATGCTGGCGAGCCCGAACTTGATGCCGAACTGTTCGAGGCTGAAGAGGTAGGAGAGCGCGTCCAACTATCGCTGCGCGGCGGCTCCGCCCGCGGCAGCCGCGGCCGGCTGCGCCGACGTCGCGCCCATGAAGCGCAGCGCTTTCGCGATGGCGGCCTTCATCTCGCGGCGGTCGACGATGAGATCGACCATGCCTTTGTCGAGAAGGAACTCGCTGCGCTGAAAACCTTCGGGAAGCTTCTGGCGGATCGTCTGCTCGATGACGCGTGGTCCGGCGAAGCCAATCAACGCCTTCGGCTCCGCGATGTTGAGATCGCCGAGCATCGCGAAGCTCGCCGTCACGCCGCCGGTCGTCGGATCGGTGAGGACCGAGATGTACGGCAGCCGCGCCCTGTCGAGCCGCGCGAGCGCGCCGGAGATCTTCGCCATCTGCATCAGCGACAGCGCGCCCTCCATCATCCGCGCCCCGCCCGAACAGCACACGATGACGACGGGCAGGCGCTGTTCGATCGCGCGCTCGATCGCGCGCGTGATCTTCTCGCCGACCACGACGCCCATGCTGCCGCCGATGAACCCGTACTCCATCGCCGCGACCATCGTCTCGATGCCGTCGATGCGGCCCGATGCGGTGATGATCGCGTCCTTCAGGCCGGTGCTTTCGATGCTGGCGTCGAGGCGCACGCGATAGGGCTTGGTATCGGTGAAGGACAGCGGGTCGGTCGACACGAGCCCGCGGTCGTACTCCGTCCAGTGCGCCTCATCGAACAGCATCCGCAGCCGCTCCGCCGCGTTGAGACGGAAATGATGCCCACACTTGGGACAGACGTTGAGACTTGTCGCGAGCTCTTTGTGGTAGATCGCCTGCGAGCAGCCGGCGCACTTGACCCACAGGCCCTCGGGCACGCGGCTCGATTTGTCCTTCGTGGCCGCGATCGGCTTGCGGGCCTTCTTGAACCAGGCCATGAGCGTTCAGCTTACACCAAGGCCGGGCTTACCGGGTGCGCGGGACGTAGTAGCGGGTGCCCGATCCCATCGCCGCGATCTGCTTGATCAGATCGTCGAGCGTTTCTTCGCTCGCCTCGGAATCGAACTGCGATGTCTCGACGACGAGGAGCGGCGTGGCGGTGTAGTGGAAGAAGAAGTGGTGGTACGCCTCGTTCAACTCCCGCAGGTACTCATCGTCCGGCTGCAGCGCGACGGCTTCGGCGTCCGCGCGCCTGCCGTGTACGCGGCGCAGCAGGACGTCGGTCGGCGCCTGCAGGTACACGACGAGATCGGGCGAGGGGATGTCGTTCGCGAGCAGATCGTAGAGGCGCTGATAAATGAAGAGCTCGTTGTCGTCGAGATTCAGATACGCGAAGATCTTGTCCTTGTCGAACAGGTAATCGCAGACCGTGACCTGGCTGAACAGATCCGTCTGACGCAGTGACACCTGCTGGCGATGGCGGTTGAGCAGATAGAACAGCTGCGCCTGGAGCGCCGAGCCGGGACGATCGGCGTAGAAATCAGCGAGAAAGGGATTCTCGGCTTCTTCGAGGACGACGGTCGCGTCGAGCCGCGTGCCGAGCCGTTCGGTCAGCGCGGTCTTGCCCGCGCCGATGGGCCCTTCGATCGCGATGTGACGGAACTGCAAGGCGGAGCCGATGATATCATCGCGCTCGTGTCCTCCGCGCCCGCGCGGCGGCGTCTTTTCGCCGCCCCCGTGAAGGTTGTCATCGCGCTGATCGCACTGGGCGCCTCGGCGTGCGCGAGCGCGCCGCCTGCTCCTCCCGCCCCCATGCCGACCGCGCCGGCGCTCTCGATTTTCGAGCAGAAGATGTCGTGGATCCTGAAGCTCGAAGACACGCGCGTGCTCAAGGATCCTGCCGTGGAGCCCGCGGATCTGCTGCGGCTGCTGGCCGATCCCGAAGCGCGCATTCGCCGGCGCTCGGCGCTGGCCGTCGGCCGTGTCGGTCTTCCCGCGGGCGTGCCGCCGCTCGTGGAGCTGCTGAGGGACGGCGATCCGGAAGTCCGCCAGATGGCGGCGTTCGCGCTCGGTCTCGTCGGCGATCGGACCGCGCGCGATCCGCTGATCGCGACGCTCGGCGATCCGGCGCCGCTGGTGCAGGGCAGCGCGGCGGAAGCGCTCGGCCTGATCGGCGATGTCGCCGCCGCTGAGCCGATTGGAAGAATGGTGTCGGCCGTCGTGCAGTCAGGCGCGCTGGCGCAGCCCCCTGGTGAAGTGGACGAAGCGCGCCGCGATACGCCCGCCGCCGCGTTCCGGCTGGGCGTCTTCGCGCTGACGAGGCTGAAAGCGTACGACCAGCTCGCGGCAGCCGTGATCGATCCGGCGGGCAGGCCGCGCACGACGTGGTGGCCGGTGGCGTTCGCGCTCCAGCGCCTCGAAGACCGGCGTGCGTCCGCCGCCCTTCTGGCGCTCGCCAGGGAGACCGATCCCTATACGCGCGCGTTTGCGGTGAAGGGCCTGGGCGCGCTGAAAGATCGCGCCGCCGTCAGCGTCATCGTGCCGCTCGTGACGTCGCGCGACTCCGGTGTGCAGATCGAAGCCATTCGCGCGCTGGGAAAGATCGGCGATGCCAGCGCCGCGCAGCCGCTGCTCGCGCTCGTGCAGGGACGCGACGTGCCGCCGCCGGTTCGTCTCGAAGCGGTCACCGCGCTCGGCAGCCTTCGGACTCCCGCGGTCGCGGATGTGCTGATCGATCTGCTTGGGGATCGCGATCCGCTGATCCGCGCGGCGGCGCTCAAATCGGCCGCGACTGTCGCGCGGGAGGATTTCGTCACGATCCTCTCGAGCCTCGATCCGGATCCCGACTGGCATGTCCGCGCGTCGCTGGCGGATCTGCTCGGCGCGTTGCCGCGCCAGAGCGCGCTGCCGCGTCTGACCGCCATGCTCAACGACACCGATCAGCGCGTGATTGCCACCGTGCTGACCTCGCTCGTGAAGTTGAACGCGCCGGCGGCGGGCGACATCCTTCTCGATCATCTCAAGTCGGACGACCCGGTCGTGCGGGCGTCGGCCGCGAGCGGCATCGGCGAGATGCGCCTGCCCGCCGGAGCGCAGGCCCTGCCCGCGGCCTACCAGTTCGCGCTGCGCGACTCGAGCTATGTCGCGCGCGCCGCGATCATCGAGGCGTTCTCGAAGTACGGCATCACCGTGGCGCGGTCTCTCCTCGATGCGGCGCTCAGCGACAAAGACTGGGCGGTCCGCGTCCGCGCGGCCACGCTCCTTCGGCAGGCCGAGCCGTCGAGCGACGCTGCGGCGAGAATCCGGCCCGCGCCGGCACGGATGGCGCCGGAGGATTATCAGGCGCCGGCGCTCACCAGCCCGACGGTGTCGACGCAGGCCTTCATCGACACCGACCGCGGAACCATTCAGCTCGAGCTCGCCGTGCTCGACGCGCCGCTGATGGTCGGCAACTTCGTCTCGCTCGTGAAGAAGGGCTTCTTCACGGGCCTCACATTCCATCGCGTCGTGCCGGACTTCGTCATTCAAGGCGGCGATCCCCGCGGCGACGGGGAGGGCGGGCCCGGCTACACCGTGCGCGACGAAATCAGCGAGCGGCCCTACCTGCGCGGCACGGTCGGCATCGCGCTCGACTGGGCCGACACCGGGGGGAGCCAGTTCTTCATCACGCACTCGCCGCAGCCGCACCTCGACGCGAAGTACACGGTCATTGGCCGCGTCATCAACGGCATGGACGTCGTCGATCGGATTCAGCAGAACGACATCATCCGCCGCATCCGCGTCTGGGACGGCGAGCAGATGATCGGCGAGGAGAAATGAAAAAGGGGGCCACGATGGCCCCCTTTTTTTTATTGCGGGCGAGGCTGGCTTAGCGCTTCTTGCCGGCCTTCTTCTTCCCGCCCTTGGCTTTCTTCGCCATTGTCTTCTATCCCCCCCTTCATGTGGGTTTCACGCGCGACCTGCATCGCCAGTGGCTGCCGCCTGGCACGCTCACTCGAGCATCCGCGCGCGCCTTACAGGGTCACAAGGAATAGCTTCAGCAAGCCACCCTCATACCAAATGTAGATTATGGACACCGAAATTTCGATGTCAAGCACAAAGTGCGATCAAAAGTCAAAAAAGTTGCGGATTGCGCGCGATGATCGCGCGCCGTTTCTGCTCTGCGAGCGCGGTCACGCGCGCCGCGTCGTATACGCGAGCGCGAGCCGCGCGATCGATCAGCGTCTGCCACGCCGCGGCGCTCGCGCGCGGGTCGTGCAGGTACGTCTCGTACGTTTCGGCGATGCGCTGGAGGAACAGTGGATTGGTGGGATAGCGCGCGTCGAGCGATCGCAGAATTGCAATCGCCTCGTCCGGCTTGTGCTCGTACCAGATGTCGATCTGGTAACGCTGATAGTCGGCTTCGCCGCGCAGCAGGTTGCCGCTCTGCCGTGTCTTGTCGATCGCCTGCAGGCCTTTCACGCGGTCGCCGCCAGGAAGGAAGAGCAGCCAGCGGAACACCTTCGCGGCTGCTGACACGACGTCCGCGTAGTACTCGTAGATGCCGATGCCGAAGTGCGCATCGGCCATCGCCGGATCGAGCCGCAGCGCCTCTTCGAGCGCCTCGCGGACGCGATTGCCGTTGCGCGCCGCGCCGATGCGCTCGCCGCGCAGCGCCTGCCACTGGACGAGCGGGGCGTACGACGCCGCCAGATAGAACCAGGCTTCGGCGTTGCGGGCGTCGCGCTTCGTCCACGCCTCCGCCGCCCTCACCGAAGTGCGCGCGCGCTGGTTGAACGCCAGGTCGCGGCCACGGTTGTCCGGATCGAGTTGAATCCGCCACCACAGCGACACGACGCCCAGCGTCTGGCACGCTTCGGCCGGGGCAGGCGGACACGTCTGTTTGAGCTCGGCGTCGGCGCGATCGAACTGGGCGGACAGGATGGACTCGTAGACGGCGGCGAGCTTGTCGCTGCCCGTGAGCGCCGCGCCGGCCGGCGCCGCGTGGACGAGGAGAATCAGGACCGCGAGCGCCGAGCTACATGCTCGTGCGACGCTGCTGCTTTTCCCCATGACGTTCGAGCGCCAGCGCGATCAGCCGATCGAGCAGCGCCGGGAACGAGAGCCCGCTGGCCGCCCACATCTTCGAATACATCCCGATCGTCGTGAAGCCGGGGATCGTGTTCACCTCGTTGAGATAGAGGATGCCGCTGTCGCCCGCGAGCAGGAAATCGACGCGCGCCATGCCTGCGCCGTCGATCGCCTTGAAGGCCGCGAGCGCCAGCCGGCGGACATCCGCTGTCTGCGCCTCCGTCAACGGCGCGGGAATCAGCAGCTTCGATCCCCCGTCCAGGTACTTCGCCTCGTAGTCGTAGAACTCGCGCGACGGCACCACTTCGCCGGGCACTGACGCTTCCGGCTCGTCGTTGCCGAGGACCGAGCATTCGATCTCACGCGCCTTCGGCACGGCCGCCTCGACGACGATCTTGCGGTCGAACTGCGCGGCGAGCTCGATGGCTTCGCGGAGCTCGGCGGCGTGGCGCGCTTTCGAGATGCCGACGCTCGACCCGAGGTTCGCCGGCTTGACGAACACCGGAAAGCCCAGCTTCGTCGCGATCGTGGTCATGACGCCGCGTTCGTCGCTGCGCCAGTCGCGAACGAGAAAGGCGTGGTAGTCGCAGATCGGCAGGCCGTTGGCGGCGAAGATCATCTTCATCGCCGCCTTGTCCATTCCGATCGCCGATGCGAGGACGCCGGCGCCGACGTACGGAACGTTCGCCAGCTCGAGCAGGCCCTGCACCGTCCCGTCCTCGCCGTAGGGTCCGTGAAGCACCGGAAAGACGACGTCGAGGCCGAGGCCGGCGACGACCGCGCCCTGATCGCTTCTGTCGACGGTCATGAGCGTGTCGCCGCCCGGATGCGCAACCAGGTGCGCTTCGCGCGACGGCCCGGTCAACTCCTTTTTGCCGGCATGAATGACGTCGGCGGCGACGGTGATGGCCGGCGGCCTCGCAGGCAGCGCCCAGCGGCCGTCTTTCTCTATAAGGATGGCGACCGGGAGGTACCGCTCGGGATCGAGGTTTTGAAACACGGCGGCTGCCGAGGCCAGCGAGACCTCATGTTCGCCGGATCGGCCGCCGTAGATCACGCCGACACGCAGTTTTTTCACTCGACTAAACTTAGCACGTGTCGTTTGGTTTCCAGGTCACGCACACCGAGGGACGCGCGCGCGCTGGCGTGTTGTCCACCGCGCATGGCGATGTCGAGACGCCGGCGTTCATGCCGGTCGGCACGCAAGGCGCCGTCAAAGGCGTCACGCATCGCGATCTCGAGTCGCTCGGCGCCGGGATCCTGCTGAGCAATACGTATCATCTGTACTTGCGGCCGGGCGACGATCTGATCGCCCGTCGCGGCGGGCTGCATCGCTTCATCGGCTGGACCAGGCCCATCCTCACCGACAGCGGCGGCTATCAGGTCTTCAGCCTCTCCGCGCGGCGCACCGTTACGGAGGAAGGCGCGTGCTTCCGCTCGCACCTCGACGGCTCCGAACATCTGCTGACGCCGGAGAAGGCCGCAGACATTCAGTCACAGCTCGGCTCCGACATCAGCATGGTGCTCGACGAGTGTCTCGCGCTGCCGGCGGACGCGCCGGCGGTTCGCGCGTCGATGGAGCGGACGCTGCGGTGGGCCTGCCGTGCCCGCGATCGGTTTCTGGCCCTTCGCGACGGCCTCGTGCCCGGTGTCCTCTCGACCAATCCCGGGCAGGCGCAGTTCGGCATCGTCCAGGGCGGCGTGTATCCGGATCTCAGGGAAGAGAGCGCGAAGCAGACCGTCGAGGTGGGCTTCGAGGCGTACGCGATCGGCGGCTTGAGCGTCGGCGAACCGCCGGACGTGATGTACGACATCGTCTCGCACACGACGCCGTTTCTGCCGGAGGACCGGCCGCGGTACCTCATGGGCGTCGGCACCCCTGAGGACATCGTCGAAGCGGTGTCGAGGGGCGTCGACATGTTCGACTGCGTGCTGCCGACGAGGAACGCGCGGAACGGCCAGCTCTTCACGAGCCGCGGGCGGATCAACATCAAGAACGCGTGCTATGCGGAGGACGACGGACCAATCGATCCGGCGTGCGAGTGCTACACCTGCCGGACGTTCTCACGCGCCTATTTACGTCATCTGTATCTGGCGAACGAGATCAACTCGGCGACCCTTAACACGTTGCATAATCTACACTTTTACCTTGACACCCTCCGCCGTATCAGAGAAAGTCTTAGGTTTGGGCGGTTTGAAACTTTCAAGGTAGCATTCCGTGAGCAGCTTCGACATTAACGGTTTCTTCGCGATGGGCGCGGCGTCCGACACGGGCGGCAGTCCGTGGCTGCAGCTCGTTCCCTTTGTCCTCGTCCTCGGCATCTTCTACTTCATCATCCTGCTCCCGATGCGCAAGAAGCAGCAGAAGGTGCAGCAGTTCCTCGAGAGCCTGAAGGTCGGCGACAAGGTCATCACGACCGGCGGCATCTACGGACAGGTGACGCGCCTTGGCGGCGACAGCGTGCAGCTGCAGATCGCGGACAAGGTCCGCATCGAGGTCTCGAAGGCGGCGGTCGGCGGCCTGCAGGGGCAGGCGCCGGTGCAGGAACCCGACGCGTCGACGCAGGCCAAGGACTAGGTCAGGACAGGCACCAGCATGGCAAACATCCGTTGGAAGCTCGTCACCATCATCGTCGTGCTCGTCGTCTTCGCGGGCGTGGGCGTGTATCCGATCGTCGCGACGCGTTACCACCTGCCGTCGCCCGGCTGGCTGCAGGAAAAGCAGCTCAAGCTCGGCCTCGATCTCAAAGGCGGCGTGAATCTCGAGATGCGCGTGCAGACCGACGATGCGCTCAAGCTCGAGACCGATCAGGAAAGCGAGCGGCTGCGCGAGGAGCTGACGAAGCGCTCGGTGACGTTCACGAATCTGACCACGCCGAGCGTGTCGCAGTTCCGCGTCGAGGGCGTGCCGCCGGCACAGGACGCCGCGTTCCGCCAGGCCGCGAACGAGGTGCAGGCGAATTTTGATCGCAGCCCCGGCGCGAACGGAACATACACGTTCAACCTGAAGCCGAACATTGCGTCGCAGCTTCGCGACGAAGCGGTCGTGCAGGCGCGCGAGACCATCGAGCGCCGCATCAACGAGCTCGGCGTGACCGAGCCGAGCATCTCGCAGCAGGGCACCGACCAGCTGCTCGTGCAGCTGCCCGGCGTCAGCGACGTCGACCGCGCGAAATCCATCATGGGATCGCCGGGCCTGCTCGAGTTGAAGATCGTCGAGCAGGGGCCCGCGTCGACGAAGGAATCGCTGCTCGTCGGCGGACAGGTGCCGTCGGGCATGGAAATCGTGCCGGGATCGAGCGGCACGCCCGGCGACACGGCGAATACCTCTTACTATCTGGTGCGCAAGGTGGCCGCGGTCACCGGCCGCGATCTCCGCAACGCCCGTCCGTCGCTCGACGAGAACAACCAGCCGGCGGTCAGCTTCACGCTGAACAACGAAGGCGGGCGGAAGTTCGGCAACGTCACGGGCGACAACATCGGCCGGCAGCTCGCGATCATTCTGGATGGCCGCGTGCAGTCGGCGCCGCGCATCGATGGGCGCATCACGACCGACGGCCGCATCACCGGCAGCTTCACGAACGAAGAGGTGCAGAACCTGTCGCTGATTCTGCGGTCTGGCGCGCTGCCGGCTAAGCTCGACTACCTGTCGGAGCGCACCATCGGTCCGAGCCTCGGCGCGGACTCGATTCGCTCGGGCGTCACGGCGTCGTTTGTCGGCCTGCTGCTGATCGTCGTGTTCATGCTCGTTTACTACCGGTTCTCGGGCATCAACGCCGTCGTCGCGCTGACCTTCAACCTGGTGATCCTGCTGGGACTCATGGCGTACATCGGCGCCGTGATGACGCTTCCCGGCATCGCGGGCTTCGTGCTGACGATGGGCATCGGCGTCGACTCGAACGTGCTGATCTTCGAGCGCATCAAGGAAGAGCTCGAAGCCGGCCACGGCGTGCGGGCGTCGATGAATGCCGGCTTCAGCCGCGTGTTCTGGACGCTGTTCGACACGCACATCGCCGCGCTGATTTCGGCGGCCTTCCTCTTCAACTTCGGGACCGGCCCCATCCGCGGCTTCGCGGTCACCCTTGCGCTCGGTCTCGCGTCGAACCTCTTTACGTCGATTTTCGTGTCGAAAACGCTTTTCGAGCTTGAGTTGTCGAGCCGCGGTCACGGCGCGGCGCTGTCGATCTAGCCATGCATATTTTCAAGAACACGCACTACAACTTCCTCCGCTGGCGCTGGCACGCGCTGGTGGTGTCATGGGTCATCATCATCGCGGGCCTCTTCGTGCTCGTGACGAAGGGCATCCCGAAAGGCGTCGAGTTCGCCGGCGGCACCGTCGTCATCACCGAGTTCGAGCGGCCGACGTCGGTGCAGCAGGTGCGGTCGGCCCTCGATCGCGCGTTCTCCGGCGGCGGACAGAACCTGGTCGTGCAGGCGTACGGGGATCCGGCGCTCAAGCAGGTCCTGGTGCGCGTGCCGTCGTCCGGCGCCGAGTCGGGCCAGTCGCTCAGCAAGACGAAAGACGCCGTGGTCGCCGCGCTGCAGAAGAGCGACGTCGGTGGATTCAAGGTCGTGGGCACGGAAATCGTCGGCCCGACCGTCGGCGCGGAGCTGACGAGCAAGGGCCTCTGGGCGACGGTGCTGTCGCTCATCGGCATCCTCGCGTATCTCGCGTTCCGGTTCCAGTTCAGCTTCGGCGTCGGCGCGGTCGTCGCGACCGTGCACGACCTGCTGATCACGCTCGCGTTCCTCGCGTTCTTCCGGTACGACATGTCGCTCAACGTCATCGCCGCGATTCTGACGATGACCGGTTTCTCGACCAACGACACGATCGTCATCTTCGACCGGGTCCGCGAAAACCTGCGGTCGATGCGGCGCGATTCGATGTACGACGTGATCAACGCGTCGGTGAACCAGACGCTGGGCCGGACGGTCATCACGTCGGGCACGGCGCTCCTGACGGCGCTCGCGCTGTTCTTCTTCGGCGGCGAAGTGCTGCACGGGTTTGCGTTCACGATGGTGGTCGGCATCATCACCGGCACCTACTCGAGCGTTTTCATTGCCGCGGCGACGGTCAGCTTCTGGCGCGGCTCGGCGCCGACGCGCGCCGCCGCGCACGCGCCGGCCGGCATCCCCGCGCCGCAGCAGGCGCCGGCTCCGCAGCAGCCGACGCGCAAGAGCAAGGCGCAGCGCAAAGCCCGCGCGTCCTAGCGTGCCGCCCGCGCTGCAAGCGGCGCTCCTTGGCATCGTTCAGGGAGTTACTGAATTTCTGCCGGTGTCGTCCACCGCGCACCTGCTGATCGCCGGCCGCCTGATCGGCTTCGACGATCCGGGCGGCGTGTTCACGGTGATGATTCAGCTCGGCTCGATCGTCGCGGTCGTCTGGCTGTACCGCGACACGATTTTCAAGGTCGTCGCCGGCCTGCCGACGAGCCCGGAAGCGCGGCGGTTTGCGGTGATGCTGTTTATCGCGCTTCTGCCGGCGCTCGTCGCCGGCGCGGCGCTGTCGGGATTCGTGACGCGCGTGCTGTACAACACGCTGGCCGTGTCGGCGGTGACGTTCGTGCTCGGCGGCATCGTTATTCTGATCGTCGAGCGCTACAGGCCGGGGGCGACCGTGCACAACGTGGACGGCACGCCTGTGAGCAAGGCGTTCGGCATCGGCGTGTGCCAGGCCGTCGCGATCGTCCCGGGCGTCTCGCGGTCGGGGGCGACGATCATCGGCGGGCTCGTCCTCGGCCTGGACCGCGCGGTCGCGACCGAGTTTTCGTTCTTTCTCGCGATGCCGACGCTGACAGCCGCGTTCGCCAACAGCTTGTGGAAGGTCCGGCACGACATCACGACCGCGCAGACGACGAACATCGCGATCGGGTTCGTGATGGCGTTCATTTCGTCGGCGGTCGTCATCAGGCCGTTCCTGAACTACGTCAGGCGATCGGGCTTTCAGGCGTTCGCGTGGTATCGCATCGTCGCCGGCGTCGGGCTGCTCGCCGCGCTCGGCGCGGGATGGGGCCGGTAAGCTGTGTGGCAGTGGCTGCGCCGCCGTTTTCTCACGGGGTTCTTCGTCACCGTGCCGCTGTTCATCAGCGTCGCGGCCCTCGTGTGGGTCTTCGGCGTCGTCGACGGCCTGACGACGCCGCTCTACGATCGACTGCTGCTCGGCCGGAGAATTCCCGGTCTCGGGACGCTGTCGACCGTGGTGGCGATCATGGTCGTCGGCGTGGTGGCGACCAACGTCATCGGCAAGCGGCTGCTGCAGCGGGGCGAAGAGGTCCTGATGCGCGTGCCGGTCTTCCGGACGATCTACGCGCCGGTGAAGCAGCTGGTGGTGGCGTTTTCGCCGGACAACGCATCGGGGTTCAAGCGTGTCGTGCTCGTGGAGCACGGGACGAGAGGCTTTGCGCTCGGATTTCTGACGAAGGAGTTCACGGTCGACCGCGGCACGGGTCCGGAAGCGCTGCTGGCGGTGTACGTGCCGACCAATCACCTCTATTTAGGGGACATCGTGATCTGCAGACGCGACAGCGCGATGTTTCCAAACATCTCAGTTGAAGAGGGCATTCGTATTTTTCTGACCGGCGGCATGGCGCTTCCGCCAACCGTGAAGCTATAATTCCACCCTTTTGTGCGAGGCGAGATGAGTCTGACAGTTCGTAAGCTCCTGGTGCGCGTGGTCGCGCCAGTCGTGATGTTGGCCGCACTGGCGGCGACGGCAAGCACCGTGCACGCGCAGGCGCAGCCCGGAGGACAGGCCGTGGCCGCGTCGGCGATCGAAGCCGCTGGCGGTGAAGCGAGCCTGGTGCTGCCCGATCTGTCGACTGTTGACTTCCACGGCGTGAACGGCAGGACGCTCCTGATGGGCGGTCTCGTCGTCGCGGCGCTCGGACTCGTGTTCGGTCTCGTCGCGTTCACGCAGCTCAAGAACCTGCCGGTGCACTCGTCGATGCGCGAGGTCTCGGAGCTGATCTACGAGACGTGCAAGACGTACCTCACGACGCAGGGCAAGTTCATCCTCGTCCTCTGGACGTTCATCGCGGTGATCATCGGCGCGTACTACGGCTGGCTCAACCCGATTCCGGGCAAGCCCATCGCGCTCACGCTCGCGATCATCCTCGTCTTCAGCCTCATCGGTATCGCGGGCAGCTACGGCGTCGCGTGGTTCGGCATCCGCGTCAATACGTTCGCGAATTCGCGCGCGGCGTTCGCCAGCCTGAAGGGCAAGCCGTTTCCGATTTACGCGATTCCGCTCCGCGCGGGCATGAGCATCGGCATGCTGCTCATCAGCGTCGAGCTGTTCCTGATGCTGTGCATCCTGCTCTTCGTCCCCGGCGACTACGCCGGCCCGTGCTTCATCGGCTTCGCCATCGGCGAGTCGCTCGGCGCGGCGGCGCTCCGCATTGCGGGCGGCATCTTCACGAAGATCGCGGACATCGGCTCGGACCTCATGAAGATCGTCTTCAACATCAAGGAAGACGACGCGCGCAACCCCGGCGTCATCGCGGACTGCACGGGCGACAACGCGGGCGATTCGGTCGGCCCGAGCGCCGACGGCTTCGAGACCTACGGCGTCACCGGCGTCGCGCTCATCACGTTCATCCTGCTGGCCGTGCGCGGTGAAACCGTGCAGGTGCAGCTGCTCGTGTGGATCTTCGTCATGCGCGTGATGATGATCGTCGCGAGCGGTCTCTCGTACTTCCTCAACGAGGCGTACGCGAAGGCCCGCTACGGCAACGTCGACAGGATGAACTTCGAGGCGCCGCTGACGTCGCTCGTCTGGCTCACGTCGATCATCTCCGTCGTCATCACGTATGCCGTGTCGTATGTCCTCATCCCGGGCATCGGCGACGGGACGCTCTGGTGGAAGCTCTCGACGATCATCACGTGCGGCACGCTGGCGGGCGCGCTCATTCCTGAACTCGTGAAGGTCTTCACCTCGACCGAGTCGGGTCACGTGAAGGAAGTCGTGACCGCGTCGCGCGAGGGCGGTGCGTCGCTCAACATCCTCTCCGGCTTCGTCGCGGGCAACTTCAGCGCGTACTGGCTGGGCCTGAGCATCGTGTTTCTGATGGGCTCCGCCTACATTGTCAGCCGCCTCGGCATGGGCGAGCTGATGCACGCACCAGCCGTGTTCGCCTTCGGACTCGTGGCGTTCGGCTTCCTCGGCATGGGGCCCGTGACGATTGCCGTGGACTCGTATGGTCCGGTCACCGACAACGCGCAGTCGGTGTTCGAGCTGTCGGTCATCGAGACGCTGCCCGGCATCAAGGAGAGCGTGAAGAAGGAGTACGGCTTCGACGTGCGCTTCGACCGCGCGAAGGATCTGCTGGAAGAGAATGACGGCGCCGGCAACACGTTCAAAGCCACGGCCAAGCCGGTGCTGATCGGCACGGCCGTCGTCGGCGCGACCACGATGATCTTCTCGATCATCTTCGTGCTGACCAACGGCCTCACGCAGAACATCGAGAAGCTCGGGCTGCTGTATCCTCCGTTCTTCCTTGGGCTCGTGACGGGCGGCGCGGTGATCTACTGGTTCACCGGTGCGGCGACGCAGGCGGTCAGCACCGGCGCGTACCGCGCGGTGGAATTCATCAAGGCGAACATCAAGCTCGACGGCGTGGAGAAGGCGTCGGTCAGCGACAGCAAGAAAGTCGTCGAGATCTGCACGCTGTACGCGCAGCGCGGGATGTTCAACATCTTCCTGACGGTCTTCTTCTCGACGCTCGCGTTCGCGTTCCTGAACGAATACTTCTTCATCGGCTACCTCATCTCGATTGCGCTGTTCGGACTCTTCCAGGCGATCTTCATGGCGAACGCCGGCGGCGCCTGGGACAACGCGAAGAAGATTGTCGAGGTCGAGCTGAAGGCGAAAGGCACGCCGCTCCACGCTGCGACGGTCGTCGGCGACACGGTCGGCGATCCGTTCAAGGACACCTCATCCGTAGCGATGAATCCGGTGATCAAGTTCACGACGTTGTTCGGCTTGCTGGCGGTTCAGCTCGCGGTGCGCCTCTCCGTGGACGCGTCTCCGATGACGACGCGGCTCATCGCGGCAGTGTTTTTCGCCCTGTCGCTGGTGTTTGTGTGGCGCTCGTTCTACGGCATGCGCATCGGGGCGTCGGAGGCGTCGCGCTAGCTGTCAGACCGGCGGATCCAGTCGCGTTTTGGAAACAAAACCACGGCGGTCCGAATCGCGCCCTGCGGTGTCTAAGTTAGCGGGGATTTCGTTGACTCCCCGTTTTTTAAGTGACTATAATCCGTCCCCTTGGCCGGTCGTCTGACTGAGCCGGCTGAGAGCGCGCAGGTTTCCAGGAGGCTCCCCGTGGCCCGTGACATGTTCGGCGACGTGGTCGATCCGTCGATCAAAGTCGGTTCAAAGAAGTGGTATACCGTCCCGCTATCAATCGCCGTTCATACGGGGATCCTGCTGGCGCTGGTCATCATCCCGTTGATGGCCGCGGATGTGCTCCCGACGCCGCCCGCCATGATGAATGCGTTCGTGGCTGCCGCGCCGCCGCCGCCTCCGCCGCCGCCACCCCCGCCGCCGCCCGCGGCTGCGGCTCCACAGGCACCCAAGCCTGTTGACGTAAATCCGGCAGCAGCGCCAGTGGAAGCTCCCAAGGAAATTCGTCCGGAAACCGGCCTTGAGCGCGGCGTCGCCAACGCCGTCGGCGGCGTTGAAGGCGGCGTGGCCGGCGGTGTCGCCGGCGGCATCGTCGGTGGCCTCGAAGCGGCCCCGCCCCCGCCCCCGCCGCCTCCGCCCCCGCCTGCTCCGGTCCGCGTCGGCGGCAACATCAAGCCGCCCACCAAGACAAAGGATGTCCGGCCCGTCTACCCGTCGATCGCGCAGTCGGCGCGTGTCCAGGGCGTCGTCATCATCGAAGCGACGATCGGCCCCAACGGCACGGTGACGGACGCCAAGGTGCTTCGTTCGATTCCGCTGCTCGACGCGGCGGCACTTGACGCGGTGCGGCAGTGGGTGTTCACGCCCACCACGCTCAACGGTCAGCCCGTGCCGGTCATCATGACGGTGACGGTGAACTTCACGCTGCAGTAAACACGCGAAAGACTTAACGGTTTTTGATGCCCCGTATCGGTTCGTATTGAGGAGGATGGCCCGTGGATTTAATGGCGATGTATCAGTCGATGGGAATTGTGGCCAAGTGCGTGGCCGTCGTGCTCATTATCATGTCGATGTGGTCGATCGGCGTGGGCATCGAGCGTTTCTTCACCTATCAGCAGGCGCGTAACCAGTCGAAGCTCTTCGCGCCCCAGGTGGCGAAGCATCTGAAAGAAGGACGGCTGAAGGACGCGGTCGCGCTCTCGACCTCGAAGAACTACCGCTACAGCCACCTCGCGAAGGTCGTGCTCGCCGGCCTGCAGGAATATCAGTTCCAGCAGGAAAGCGGCGGCGGCCTGCAGCGTGAAGACCTGATGGACACCGTGCGCCGCTCGATTCAGCGCGCGTCGGCGCTCACCGCGTCGGACCTCAAGAAGGGCGTCGCGGCGCTCGCCACGATCGGCTCGACGGCCCCGTTCGTCGGGCTGCTCGGCACGGTCGTCGGCGTCATCAACGCGTTCCAGGGCATCGGCGCCAGCGGCTCGGCCGGCCTCGGCGCGGTGTCGATCGGTATTTCGGAAGCGCTCGTCGAGACCGCGCTCGGTCTGGTCGTCGCGATCCCGGCCGTGTGGATCTACAACTACCTGACGGCGCGCATCGAGTACTTCAACGTCGAGATGGACAACTCGTCGTCGGAGCTCGTGGACTACTTCATCCGCAAAACTGCGTAGAGCGTTCCGAACGGTCTAGGGAGAAATCGCTATGGCAATGGACCTGGGCGGCGCCAAAGGCGGAGTCAAATCCGATATCAACGTGACGCCGCTCGTCGACGTCATGCTGGTGCTGCTCATCATCATGATGCTCATCACGCCGATGCTCAATCAGGGCGTCGCCGTGCGGCTGCCGAAAGCGTCCAACACCGTCGACAAGCCGACGACGCAGGACAACACGGTGGTCGCGGTGAGCAAGGACGGCTCGCTGTACGTCAACTCCAAGCCGGTCTCCGAAGGCGAGATGGCGTCGAAGATCACCGAAGCCCTTGAAAACAAGAAGGAGAAGGTGGTCTTCATCAACGCCGATGAGGAGGCGCTCTACAGCGCCGTGATGACCGCGATGGACCAGCTGCACCAGGCCGGCGTCGAGGACATCGCCCTCATCACCGAACGCCGGCGCGACAGCGGCGGGAAAGGAAACTAATGGCGGGTCACGCGCACCATCACCTCGGCGCCGACAAGGTCGTCAGGGGCGAGGTTCTGCACGCCAGTGCGGACATGAACGTCACGCCGCTCATCGACGTGCTGCTCGTGCTCCTCGTCATCTTCATGTCGGTGGTCAACCTCACGCAGCAGGGTGTCGACATCAACATCCCGGCTGAGACGAAGAAGACGACCGACGTGACGCCGGATGTCAGCCAGATCGTGCTGCAGTACACGGCCGATCACCGCATCTCGGTGAACAAGCAGGACGTCTCGCTGCCCGAGCTCGAGAAGAAGCTTCGCGACATCTACGAGCAGCGCAAGGACAAGAAGATGTTCATCATGGCCGCCGGATCGCTCCGGTACAAGGACATCATCGACGTCATCGACGCGGCCAAAGGCGCCGGCGTCGACCAGGTCGGCATCGTCACCGAGGGCATGCAGAAGGCGGCCGGCGCGGGCAACTAGCCGGCTTCGACTCCCTTCACGCGAATCCACACCGTGGCCGCCTCTCTCATCAGGGGGGCGGCCATTTTTCATTTGTGGCGCGGGTTGCCCGCAGGTAAGGTTGCAGAATGCGTAATTCAACACGCCTCTCACGCGCCGCAGCTCTTGCGTTGCTGGTGCTTGCCGCCTCAACCGTTCGGCCGCGCGTCTTCGCGCAGGCGCCGGCCGCCTCCGAGCCGCGCACGTTCGCGCTGGACGCCTCGCTGCCGCTCGACGCAGCGATTACAACGGGCACGCTGCCGAACGGCCTGAAGTTCTACATCCGGAAGAACGCCCGCCCCGAGAAGCGCGTATCCCTCCGGCTGGCCGTCAAAGCCGGGTCGCTCGAGGAGCATGACGACCAGCTCGGTCTGGCCCACCTCATCGAACACATGGCGTTCAACGGCAGCGAGCACTTCAAGCCGGGCGAGGTGATCAGCTATTTCGAGCGCATCGGCGCGCGGCTGGGCCCCCACGTCAACGCGCAGACGAGCTTCGACGAGACGATCTACATGCTCGACCTGCCGACCGATCAGGGCGACGTCATGGCGAAAGGATTGACGGCGCTCGCGGACTTCGCCGGCGGCCTGACCTTCGACCCCAGGGAAGTCGACAAAGAGCGCGGAGTCGTCATCGAAGAGTGGCGCGGCGGCCTCGGCGCGGGATCGCGCATTCGCGACAAGCAGATTCCGATCATCTTCTATAAGTCCCGGTACGCCGATCGGCTGCCAATCGGCAAGCCTGAGATCCTCCGCAGCGCGCCGGTGGCGCGGCTGCGCGCGTTTTACGACACCTGGTATCGTCCCGAACGCATGGCGGTGGTCGCCGTCGGCGATATCGATCCCGTTGCGATGGCGACGTCAATCCGGTCGACGTTCGGCGGCCTGCGCGATCGCGCCCGCACGGAGAAAGTCCCGAACGGCGCGCTCGCCATCAAGCACCCCGTGATGGTCAGTGTCGTGACCGATCCCGAGCTGACGCGAACCAACGTGCAGGTGCTTCGCAAGCACGCGAAGGCGGGCGACGAGCGCGTGGCGGATTACCGCCAGTCGCTCGTCGACCGTATGGCGCAGGGGATGCTGAACGATCGCCTGGCCGAGCTGGCGCGCAAACCGGATGCGAAGTTTCTGGGAGCCGGCGTCGGCAGCGAGTCGATCACGCCGCAGGTCGAAGGGTTCGTCATGAACGCGCGTGTTCCCGACGACCGGATCGAAGAGGGCATGACGGCGGTGGCCGTCGAAGCAAAGCGGGCGCGCGACTTCGGCTTCAGCGCGCCCGAGCTCGAACGGACGAAGAAGAACCTCGTCGCGGGCTACGAGCAGATCTACGCCGAGCGCGACAAGTCGGAGAGTCCCGCGTTTGCGCAGGAGCTGCTCAGCCTGTTCCTGGAAAACGAGCCGGCGCCGGGCATCGCGTACGAGTACGAGCTGGCCAAGGCGCTGTTGCCCACCATCACGACCTCCGACGTCGCGGCCGCGATGCGCAGGCTGATGAACGACGATGGCAAGGTCGTGCTCGTGACGGCGCCGCAGAAAGACACCGTCAAGCCGCCGGCCGATGCGGCGCTTCGCAACACGCTGGCGTCCGCTGAAGCCATGTCCGTCACGCCGTGGAGCGACACGTCGACGACGAGGGCGCTCGTGGAGAACAAGCCGCAGCCCGCCGCGATTGCGTCACGGCGGGAGCTCGCCGATGTCGGCGTCACCATCGTCAAGTTCGCCAACGGCGTCGAGGCGTGGCTGAAGCCGACGACGTTCAAGAACGACCAGATCCTGTATTCGCTGACGGCGCCGGGAGGCGCGTCGCTTGCGGCGGCGGAGACCTTCGAGGAAGCCGCGCTCGCCACCAATTACGTCCGCACGTCGGGCGTCGGCGGGCTGAAGGCGCTGGATCTCGAGAAGATGCTGGCCGGAAAAAACGCCGGCGCGTCGCCGTTCATCTCCCTGTCGAGCCACGGAATCTCCGGCAGCGCGGCTCCGGTCGACCTCGAAACAGGCCTGCAGCTCCTCTATCAGGACTTCGTCGCGCCGGGTGACGACCCGCAGCAGTTCGACGTCCTCAAGCGCCAGTTGCTCGCCGCCGTCGCCAACCGCGGGCGCGCGCCCGGCCAGGTCTTCGGCGAGAAGCTCGAGCAGGTCAATACCTCGAGCCACTACACCTCGCAGCCGCTGACCGCCGAGCGGATCAACGCGCTCGATCGCCAGACGATGCTGTCGTACTACCGCCAGCGCTTTGCGAACGCGTCGGATTTCACGTTCTTCATGGTCGGCGCGTTCAAGGTGGACGAAGTGCTTCCGCTTGTCGCGCAATATGTCGGAGGTCTGCCGTCCACCGGGCCCTCGCGGAACGAGGTGAAGGACCTCGGCATCCATTTTCCGGTCATGCCGGTGCGCGCGACCGTCGAAATGGGTCGCGAGCCCCGCAGTAACGTCGTCATCAGCTTCTATGCCGACGCCTCCTCCGATCCGGTCGAAGCCGAGAACGTCGCCGCCGCGACGACGGTTCTCGACATCGCGTTGCGTGACGTCCTGCGTGAAGACCTGAGCCAGACGTATACGGTGTCGGTCGGGCAGGGCGGACCGGGCCTGCCGCAGCGAGGCGGCGGCTACATGCGCGTCAGCTTCGGAGCCGCGCCGGAAAACATCGCATCGATGACCGATCGCGTGTTTAAGGAGATCACGCGGCTCCAGCAGGAGGGGCCGTCCGCAGATCTGACGAACCGCGCCAAGGAAACCGCACGGCGCAGCTACGAGACGTCACTGCAGCAGAACGGCTACTGGCTGGGCCGTCTGCAGTCGGTTCATCTCTTCGGCCGCGATCCGAAGGAAATCCTGACGCGCCCGGCGAGGATCGACGCGGTGACGCCGGCGACGATCCAGGACGTCTTCAAGAGAGACTTTCCGATGGAGCGCTACACCGTCGTGACGCTGGTGCCGGCGGCCCCCGTGGCCGCCACCAGCCGTCCCTGAGGCGGAACGCCGATGTTCACGCGCGTGCAGGTCGTCGGACACGGCCGCCTCGGCTCGGCCGTGAGCGCAAGGCTCGCCGAACGGGGCGTCGTCGCGAACGGACCGGACGTCGATCTGGTGATCCTGTGCGTGCCGGACCGGGTCATCCACGAAGTCGCTGAAAGCATGCCCACGGGCCCCTGGATCGCGCATATGAGCGGCGCCGTGCCGCTTTCGGCTCTGTCGCCACATGCCCGGCGGTTTGGCCTGCATCCGCTTCAGACGTTCACACGCGGCGGGGGCCCAGGACAGCTCGACGGCGCTTCGGCGGCCGTCACCGCGGAAACGGAAGACGCGCGCGAGCGCGCTCGCTGGCTCGCCGGCTGCCTGAAGCTTCGCCCGTTCGACCTGCAGGAAGACAAACGCGTCCTCTATCACGCCGGCGCGACGATGGCGTCGAACTTCCTCGTCACGCTGTATCGCGCGGCACGGCAGCTCGTCGAGGCCGCCGGCGCGCCGCCGGAGGGACTCCTGCCGCTGATGCGGCGGACGATAGACAACGGCTTCGAGCTGACGGGCCCGATCTCGCGCGGCGACTGGGCGACCGTTGAAGCCCACCTCACGGCGATTCACGAAGACGCGCCGGACCTCGAGGAGCTCTACCGCGCGATGGCCCGGGCCACGCGGCCATGAAGACCGTTCGCACGGTTGCCGACGTCCGCAGCGCGCTTGCGCCGCTGCGAGCGGCGTCGAAGATCGCGCTGGTCCCCACGATGGGGGCCCTGCATGCGGGACATGTCGCCCTCTTTGACGCCGCCCGACGCGTCGGCGACGTCGTCGTCGCCAGCATCTTCATCAACCCGACGCAGTTCGGCGACCCGGCTGACTTCTCGAGCTATCCGCGGGATGAATCGAAAGACGCCGAGGTGGCCGCTGCCGCCGGCGTGGACTTCATCTTTGCGCCCTCGGTGGACGAACTTTATCCAAGCGGTTATGCCACGTGGATCGACGTCGAGGGACCGGCATTAGGATTGGAAGGTGAGTTTCGTCCCGGGCACTTCCGCGGCGTCGCCACGGTCTGCGCGAAGCTGTTCACCGCCGTCGCTCCGCACATCGCGTTCTTCGGCCAGAAAGACGTGCAGCAGGTGGCGGTCGTGAAGCAGATCGTCCGCGATTTGAATCTCGACCTTGAAATCCGCGTCGTACCTATCGTGCGCGACGCCGACGGCCTCGCGTTGTCGTCACGCAACGCCAGGCTGTCGAGTGAGGAACGAGCGCGGGCCCTGGCAATTCCCAGGGCGCTCGACGCCGGGTTGTCGGCGTATCGAGAGCGCCGGGATCCGGTGACCGCCGCGCGCGCCGCGTTGTCCGGACTCGACGTGGATTACGTCGCCGTCGCCGACTTCGATGGACAGCCCACGCTAGCCATCGCCGCCCGTGTCGGCCGCACGCGGCTCATCGACAACGTCCCGCTTGTGGCAAAGGCTTCAGCGTCATGATGAAACTGTCGCTTACCGACCTCACCGCGCTCAAACAGCAGCATCAGCGGATCACGATGATTACCGCGTACGACGCGCCGAGCGCGCGCCTTGCGGACGCCGCCGGCATCGACGCGATTCTCGTCGGCGATTCCGCCGCGATGACCATCTTCGGTTACGACCAGACGACGGCGATCACGCTCGAAGACATGCTGCTGCTGGCGCGCGCCACGCGCCGCGGCACGTCGCGCGCGTTGCTCATCGCCGACATGCCGTTCGGATCCGTTCAGGTCTCCGACGCGGAGACCGTCACGAACGCCATTCGATTCGTGAAGGAGGCCGGCGTCGACGCCGTCAAGATCGAAGGAGCCGGACCGATGGTCCGCCGGATTGCCGCCGTCATCGACGCGGGCATTCCGGTTGTCGGCCACATCGGCCTCACGCCGCAGTCGGCCATCCAGCTCGGCGGCTACAAACCGCAAGGCCGGACGGCGGCGGCGGCCGAGCGGCTGCTCGACGATGCGAGCGCACTCGAGCGCGCCGGATGCGTGGCGATCGTGCTCGAAGCGATTCCCCAGCCGGTCGCCGCCGGCATCACGCGGGCGTTGACGATTCCCACCATCGGCATCGGCGCTGGCGTGGAATGTGACGGCCAGGTGCTCGTCTGGCACGACATGCTGGGACTGACGGGCGATCAGGGGCAGGGTTTCAAGGTCCCGAAGTTCGTCAAGCAGTACGCCGATCTCGGCCACGAGATCGCGAAGGCGCTCGCCGCCTATATCGCCGACGTGCAGGCAGGACGCTTTCCGGAGGCCCGCCACACGTACGCGATGCCCGCCGACGAGCGTGAGCGGTTCGAGACAGACCACCGGAAATAGAAAAGCCCGGCGTGATTGCCCGCGCCGGGCCGTCTTCGTGCTCTTCGTGTCTTGAGAAGCCCTTCGTGTCCTTCGTGCCAAGAAGTTCACGCGGACGCCGAGCTGAACTTCTCTCGGCCGGGGCGCGAACGTGCCGCTGTTCGCGTTGGTGAATGCACCGAACGTCGCCGAGTTGTAGGTCAGCGTCGGCGCGGCGGCCGTGCCGCCGATGGTGTAGAACGTCTGGTTGACCGCGGTGTAATTAATGCGGTTGAAGAGGTTGAACGCCTCTGCGAGGACTTCGATCCGCGCCTTGCCTGGCAGCGCGAACGCGCGCGACACGGAGATCGACGTTCGTCTGGTAGGGCAGCCGGAACGAGTTGCGCTCGACCGATGGCAGGCGGTTCGTGCCGCCGTTGCCGAGAATGCCCGTCAGAATGCGATTCGCAGGCGGCGCGTTGCCGCTCACGAACCCCGTGTACGGGGCTCCCGACGACGCCGTGATGACCGGCGCGACGGTGAAGTGATCGAGCCACGGCGAGTCCGAGTGCGGCTGCCACACGGCGCTGAAGCTGAAGCGATGCGGAACGTCGAAGTTCGAGACGGCTTCTTCGAGGCTCAGATCGACGGGGTTCAGGACGTTGTTCGCCGCCGTGAAGGTCTGCGACGACTGGCCGTTGTCTCTCGACCGCGAGTACGTGTAGCTGGTCTGCACCTGCAGCCCCCTGGTGATGCGGCGGTTCAGCGCGAGCACGAGCGCGTTGTACGTCGTGTCCACGTCGTAGCTGATCTGCGTCATCTGGCTGAAGTTCGCGTTGGGCCGCGTCCCTGAGAAGAGCGGAACGGTCTGGCTCTGGCCGTTGAGCGGGCCGCCGCTGACGATGTACGTCAGCGCCGCCGCCGGCAGATTCTGATCGAGGAATACGGGCAGGTGACGTCCCCG
>Ga0153915_10000410_pt1 | contig 39227 bp, 31 predicted proteins | sample Opewatmetagenome_2_FD_107003 | JGI IMG/M metagenome (GOLD analysis project Ga0153915, IMG submission 107003) | Freshwater wetland microbial communities from Ohio, USA - Open water 3 Core 3 Depth 3 metaG | ecosystem: Environmental > Aquatic > Freshwater > Wetlands | place: USA: Ohio, Lake Erie...
ATCGGGTTCCAGGGCTTCGGATGCGGTGCAGCATTTGTCTGCGCCGATCATGCGGAACCGTTTCTCCTTGGCCTTAAGCCCGGGCAAAGAAAAATATCCGGAGACCGTGTTTTCGAGCGGTACCGTGAACAGACATCTGAATGACCGTTGTTTCCACTGAGATTTTTCACACTCGCAATCGTGATCACGCTTGCATTTGAAAAGACTGAAATTACCCCGCAGGAGCGGTAACCCCGGGCCGGGACACCAGGTTCCTTAAAAAATTGCGGTGTCCCGGACCATGACCTCGTCATTTCCGTTCCACGTGATATTCGTATGGGCACTCCCGATCACATAATCGAGCGGCGATCCCAGGTTATTGAATGAATGCCTCTTGTTCGCATCCTCTACCTGGAGGCTGAGGATCACGGGTGGCTTGATCATCCCGTAGTCCGCCACATCGTAGGTCCAGTACACGCTGGTATTGGGGAGCTGGATGCACTTGTCGATAATGAATTCGCTGGATTGTTCCTGCGCCAGCAGCGTATCCGTCCTGACGGTGAAGAAATAACCGTAGTTCGCGGACCAGTGGCAGTTGGCATATTCGATATTGATATCCTTTTCTGGGTACGCGGAATAATCCGGTTGCAGGGCAACAACTGCGGGAGCTTCGGGGCTTCCCTGGACCCGGGCTGCATTGACCGAGAACGGGAACTTTTCCTGTACCGTGTAATTGGATGCGGTGGTGTAGATGATCCCCCCGCCCACAACAGTGAGATAGAGGGTTGATACGAGAACCGCCACAACAAGGAGGACGATGATGAACGAGGCGATAATCCTGATTGTCTGGTGCCGGATGAGACTGCTCACATCGATAAAGATTGCCAGGACAAGGATGACTGCCATCCCGAGGATCAGCAGCAATACCGCGAGTCCGGTAAAAAACATCGGCGCACTGATGCTCAGGAACCATGACGTGATCAGGAACCAGATCAGGCAGCCGATGGTGATGACACCGCTTACAACGATCAGGAGCGAGATGATCTTATCACTGAGCCGTACTTCGGGGTTCCGGCCGATGCTGTGGACCCAGCGGACAAAGATCAGGGCAAGCAGGCAGTAGATGAAGAACGCGGAAAAGTACGTGGCAAGGATGATCGCTTCCAGCGCCAGGATCCCCATCTGGGTTGTCAGGAGGATGTGGGACCAGCCGTCCCCCAGGATGAAGGTGAGAAAGAGGGGAGAGAGCGAGATGATGGTCACGATCACGCCGATAATGCCAATCAGGTCCGCGATCTCGCTGAAGAAATCGCTCGCATGCTGGTACATGAACGTTGGCTGTGGAGGCTCGTTCATCACCCTCCGGGTACCGTACCAGATGAGGATGCTGGCAATTCCCAGGAGAATCAGCAGGGAGAGCGCCGGAAGATAGTCCGTCATTTAAAAGAGAATTCATTTATCCGGGCATAAATGTGCTGATTTACATTCCCGGGACTATCCGGGGGTCTCCGGACTCCGAACGGTTCATCAGAACCGTGAGGATGAGAAGAACCCCAAAGGGGTCTTCGAAGCACTCGGTGTTCGAAGATTTTCCTGATGGAAAATCTTCTCTTTCTCGTGGTTCTACCGAACCACTCGAACATCAATAATACTTATAGATCATCCCCGCAATACTGCCGAGGTCGGTTCCAACAGAATTCATGGTGACGTTTGCCGTGAGCGGCACATTGTTGACGTATCCGGCAAAGACGAGCCGCTTCCCGCTCTTGGTATCAACATAGCCGGCAAGGCCTTTTGACATCAGGACCGCACGCCCGTTCAGGGGGTCCGGGTAGTTGTAGGTACCGGTCTTTGCATACACCCGGCCGCAGGCCGGGTTGCTGCTCGCGCAGTGGTTGACGGTCGATCCGTCGACCCCGAGGATCGGCTGGGCCCTGAGGTACTGTTCGGCATAGGGCCGTTTGCTCACCAGGGTCAGCAGCTGCGCTGCAGCACCAGGGGCGACACGGTCTACGCGGTCCCCTCCTGCCCCGTCGCCGAGTGCGATCGCGGTTGTATCAAGACCGAGGGCCCGCAGGACCTCCCCTTCCTTTGTCATGCCATCGCTAAAGCTGGTCTTGTTCTCAGACAGGGCCAGCAGCATGATGTAGTAATTGGCATGCATGTTCTGGGAGACCTTCAGCGTCAGCTTCACGTCCTCGGAGAGCGGTGGGGAAATGAGTTCCGCCACTTTTTTCGCACTGCCGTAACTTCCCGCTGCCGGAAGTTTTTTGGCCGGGTTGTCCCCGGTTACCGGTGCGGTGACATCAACACCCTGCCGCTCCAGGGCCTCGATGAAGAGCGTGCGGGCATACACGGCGGGATCGAGTACGGAAGCTGTCGTGTTGACCGTCCCGGCATCGGCGGCGATCGTCCCTACGACCACGATCGTTCCGGCAGGCTCTTCCCCGGCATCGAGCGAGGTTGTACTCCCGGCCGGCCCGGTGGTAACCCGGTTGTCAAGGCGGTACAGGGAGGTCTGCGGACGCATGACAACAGACGGTGCGGAGCCGGGTGTCGCGGGCGTGACGCTGAGGTCAACCAGGTTGTCGTTGATGACGATCGGGGAGAGGGTAGCCATGAACTCGCCCTGGACCTTGTCAAACAGGCGGTCATCGATGACCACGTCAGCTGCCTTCGTGATGCCGGCAGCTTTCACCTGCCGTGCAAGGTCATTGAGGCCGGATACGGGGTCGGTCTTTGTTAAGAGTGCGCCCGACTCGGAATGGTCGGTGTCCATGAACTCAATGGTCCCGTCAGGGAGCGTACGCCCGCCCATGGTCGGGTCGCCGCTTGCCACGAGCACGAGGTCCCCGTCAAGGTTCCCGTTCGTATCAATGGTCCCCGCTGCATAGACCGGCGTTTTGATCCGGTAGTCAGGGCCAAGTGCCTCGAGGACAGCAGCCGACGAGAAGAGTTTCGTTGTCGATGCAGGGACAAACATCTCATTGGCATTTTTCTCGTACAGCGTCTGGCCGGTCGACGGGTCGACAACAATGAGACCCCAGCTCGCATGGGCGTACTGGGGGGATGAGGTGATTGTTGCGACTTCGGTCTCGAATCCGGATGGGCTGGTCGTGGTCTGGCCGGGAGTACCGGAACACCCTGCGGCAGCAACGAGCAGGACGAGCAGGAGCCCGGTGAACAGGCCGGTCATGGACTTACTGTGCTTTTCGGGAGACATGATAATACCTGACAGTATCTCAGGCCCTATTTGCAATAAAATATATGAAATGATTTTAATGCTAAAAATGAGAGAGATCGTCGTTCCTGCCAATAATTGCGCTTTTTTGTGAGAGCAAACCAATTATTTTATTATTATTTACGGTAATTACCGGATGTATCCACCATGTTACCGAAAAACACGCTTTTTCTTGTCGTTATTGTCATTGCATTCCTCCTTGCTGCAGGATGCTCCCAGGCCCCTGCCCCGCAGCAGCCGGCCGCGGCATCTCCGACAGCAACAATCCCCTCTGTCAGCATGACCGTCCCGTTCGGGCCCATACCGGTCGAGAGTACTGACGGGGTCAACATTGCCTATGAACTCGAGTTCAGCGGCATGGAGAACATGTCCTTTGTGCCGGAGAACGTCGAAGTCCTCGACGCAGCCACCGGCAAGGTCCTCTACACGCCGGCCGCAGCGGTACTTGCCCAGACCACCCGCCGCGCTTCCAGCCCGCTGCCGACCGCAGCCGAAATGCAGGACGGCACATCAAAGTTTTCCAAACCCCGGATCACCATCTGGTTCAAGGTGGCACCGGATTCCGTACCGGACCGGCTCACGAACCGGGTCGCCTTTAACCGGACTGCCGACGGCCTCGCGCCGCTTACGGTCACCGGTAGCGATGTTCTGGTACGAAAAGATCTCCGGCCCGTGGTTGTCGGATCCCCGGTCAGGGGCCCCGGCTGGGCGATTATGGAGACGACCTCTCCGATAGTCCACCACGTCACAAGCCAGATCACCATGTTCAACGTCACCCGGGTCCCCCAGCGGTACGCGCAGGATCTCCTCTACCTTGACCCGGCAACCGGGACTGCGTTCTCCGGTGATATGGAGCACGCCAGTAATTTCTACGGGCTTGGAAAAGAACTCTACGCGGTGGGTAACGGGACTGTTGTCTATACCCGTGACGGGGTACAGGATATCGAGATCACCTCACAGAAACCCGCTCCCACAATCGACACCGCGCTCGGTAACGGCGTGGTCATCGATCTCGGGGACAAAAAATACGCCTGCTATGGCCACATGGTCAACGGGTCGGTCCGGGTGAAGGCGGGCGACACCGTCACCGAAGGCCAGGTCATCGGCCTGATGGGCAACACCGGCAACTCCGATGCCCCGCACCTCCACTTCCAGGTCATCACGGACAACCCGGCAGTCCTGGGCGGCGAGGGTTACCCGATTGTCTACCGCTCGTTCACCGTGACCGGTCGATTCGATGAGGAGAACATATCCGGGATATCCTTTAACCAGTCAATCCCCCAGCAGAACCGGCTTATGGAAAACGATTTTGTGGTCAGCTTCCCCTGATCACCCTTTTTTCTACAACAATTCAGATAAAAAATCATGAGGAGACCCGGACAAATGTACGTTGCGTCCGGGCACCCTCGTTCATGTAACGGAGAATACGTGGTACCTTTCGTTCCCGAACCCGGACGACCAGACCGGTTATCTCACGTTCACTACCAGCGCCCCAGGAACCGTTACCGGTTTAATTCAAAGGAGACCGGTCCGTTCTCCCGGGCGTAACGAATCCCCTTTTTTAGAGATGGCGATGACTCCACACATCCGGCAGAGTCTCACATCTGCGTGCCCTCAAATTTCTCCTGGAAAATTTTCACGCACTCGTTCTTTCCCTCTTGCAGTTCCGACCAGTGAAGAAGAGAGAATTCCTGCGGCCCACTGGACCTCCGCAGATACAAAACGTTATTGCGTGATAACGTAATATTCACAAAAAAATCTCTGGTCTGTTTCTGGCTTGCCTGATCCGGCCGAATAGGTAATATATCCACTTCCTTGCAAGTACCGGACTCCTCCCTGAAGCGACCAGAAAGGGGATTCAATCGTATGCAAACAGGGGAGATGACTACGTATGTGGCAATAATCTGCGTGATCCTTGCCGGATTTACGATTCTTGCCGGATGTTCGCAGAAGGAACCGGCATCTGGTGTCGTGAAAACAGATGCCGGGTATGTTTCGGGAATAAACCAGGGGGGAATCCGGGTCTTCCACGGAATCCCGTTCGCAGCTCCCCCGACAGGAGAGCTCCGGTGGAGATCCCCTGCGCCGGTACAACCCTGGGATGGTGTGAAGGATGCGACCCGGTATTCAGCCACCTGCCCCCAGCCGGGATCCCCGGGTCCCCTGAACATGAGCGAGGACTGCCTGTACCTCAATGTCTGGACGCCGGCCGCAAGCGCTAACGAGAAACTGCCGGTCATGGTCTTCTTCTATGGCGGCGGCTTCAAGGACGTGGCAGGCTCCATGCCGGTGTATAACGGGACCACCCTTGCCGGGAAGGGCGTCATCGTTGTTACGCCGAATTACCGGCTCGGCGCCCTCGGGTTCCTGGCCCATCCCCGGCTTGACGCTGAGTCCCCGTATAATGCCTCGGGCAACTACGGGATCCTCGACCAGCAGGCTGCCCTGAAATGGGTCCAGAAGAATATCGATAAGTTCGGAGGCGACCCCTCACGGGTGACCATCTTCGGGCAATCGGCCGGGGCCGAGAGCGTGCTTGTGCATGTTGCGAGCCCGACGAGCATGGGGCTCTTCCAGAGGGCAATTGTCGAGAGCGGCCCGTTCTGGGCGTACGGGGCAACGATCAATGCCACGCATCCGAAAGCTTTTGCCGAACAGTTCGGCACAGAGTATGCCGAAGGCCTCGGGTACTCCGGGCCGGACGCTATTGTGAAGATGCGAAATCTAAGTCCCGATATCCTGATCAATGCAACACCCTCTCCGCCATCGGGGTTCTGGACCACCCATACCGTCCTGTTCGAGCCAACGATTGACGGATGGATCCTCCCGGATACCCTGGACAACCTGTACCTCAGCCACAGGCAGAACCCGGTCTCCCTGATGATCGGGAGCAATGCCAATGATGGGACAACCCTCTCCGCGGGCGCCAACATGACCGTTGCTGAGTATGGGAACTTCATCCGGGGCCGGTTCGGGAAGGACGCAGACAGTATCCTGGCAAAATATCCTGCAAACTCGACAGCCGAAGTCCAGCTCCGCCTTGCCCTGATCATGACCGACTACGACTTTTCCGATTCGGTGAAGTATGCAGCGGAATCAATGAGCGATATCCGCCCGGACACATACGTGTACCGGTACAGCTATATCCTGCCCGGACAGCAGAACGGAGCATTCCATGGCAGCGAGACCCTCCTGTTATTCGGTATGCCGGTCCCGGTAGATCCGGCCGTCCGCGACAATGTCATTGACCTCTGGACCCGGTTTGCCAAGACCGGGAACCCGAATGGCGGGATGGCTGTCACGTGGCCGAACTACACCCGGAAGATGGGGCAGTATCTCGACATCAACGAAACTATGACAGTAAGGACCGGGTGACCGGTCCTTTTTGAGGATTATGGACATAAGGGAGCAAGAGGATGCACAACAATAAAGGGACACACCGGACCCTGGCAGTCTGCCTGGTCCTTATCGGATTCCTGGTTCTGGCTGGATGTACCCAGAAAGGACCGGATAACGGCCCATCAAAGACGGACGCGCTCATGGTGAAGACCGACGCCGGCTCTGTTTTGGGAACACAACAGGGCGAACTCCGGGTCTTCACCGGCATCCCGTTCGCATCACCCCCGACCGGTGACCTGCGGTGGAGACCCCCGGCACCGGCCAAGCCATGGGATAGCGTGAAGGAGACAAAGGTCTTTTCACCGGCATGCCCCCAGCCTTCAGCTGCGGACCCCACGCTCAACATGAGCGAGGACTGCCTGTACCTCAATGTCTGGACCCCGTCCAAGAGTACCGGTGAGAAACTGCCGGTCATGGTCTTCTTCTACGGAGGGGCGTTCGGGAAGATTGCCGGCTCCATGCCGGTCTATAACGGCACGGCCCTTGCGGAGAAAGGAGTCGTTGTCGTTACTACCAATTACCGGGTCGGCGCCCTGGGCTTCCTTGCCCACCCCGAGCTTGACAGCGAGTCCCTGTACAATGTCTCGGGCAATTACGGCCTCCTTGACCAGATCGCTGCCATGCAGTGGGTCCAGAAGAACATCGGGGAGTTCGGAGGCGACCCGTCCCGTGTGACCATCTTCGGGCAGTCCGCGGGTGGGGAGAGTATCCTCATCCACCTGGTCAGCCCGAAGAGCAAAGGTCTCTTTTCGCAGGCAATTGTCGAGAGCGGCACGTTCTGGACGAACGGGGCGGAGATTGATGCCCTCAATTCCAAAGCCGATGCCGAGCAGCTCGGCCGGACATATGCACAGAGTCTCGGTTACACCGGGCCGGGCGTAATTGCACAGATGCGAAAACTCCCGTACCAGGATCTTACGAATGCAACGCCATGGCCTGCCGCCCCGTTCCAGATGGTGAACATGCGGCACTTCGAGCCAACCATCGACGGCTGGCTCATCCCGGAATCCCCGGACACCCTATTTAACCTCCACCGCCAGAACCCGGTCCCCCTCATCATCGGGAACAATGCCGATGACGGAACGACGCTTGCAGCCGGTGCAAACATGACCGTTCCGGAGTACCAGGCATTTATCCGGGAACGGTTCGGGAAGGACGCTGATAAGATCATCGCGAAGTATCCTGCCAATTCCACTGACGAGGTCCAGCTACGGCTAGAACAGATTATGACTGACTATGACTTCACGGACGCTGTCGAGTTTGTGGCAGGATCCATGGCAGAGACCAACACGAGCACCTGGCGGTACCAGTACTCTTATGTCCTGCCCGGGCAGCCCTACGGAGCATGCCATGGCAGCGAGACGATCCTGCTCTTTTCGGCCCTGCCAAAGCCGGACCCGGTAACGGACTCGGTCTCTGAAAACCTCATCGACATCTGGACCCGGTTCGCAAAAACCGGCAACCCGAACGGCGGGATGAATGTCACGTGGCCGAACTACACCCGGAAGATGGGGCAGTATCTCGACATCAACGAAACTATGACGGTAAGGAACGGGTGACCGGTCCTTTTTGAGGATTATGGACATAAGGGAGCAAGAGGATGCACAACAATAAAGGGACACACCGGACCTTGGCAGTCTGCCTGGCCCTCATTGGATTTCTGATTCTGGCAGAGGAGAGTTTTGCTGATCCATCAAAAACCAGAGCCCAGATCTGGTCCGGGTCTCGCGAACTGATCCGTTTTTCGAAACACCCGGTGCCCCGGGCAGAACGGGTTCCGGAGAATAACGTGGTCGTTACGTTTCTCGGACCTCCTTTTTTCTGACGGATACCAACATTATCACCGCTCAATCCGGCCCCTCGAAAAACCACACCGGTCCTGTCGAATATCATTGATCTTCTCCCGTCTCAAGGCTGATGATGTTCGACTTCATGAAGCCCGGCAGGGCTGAACGATAAGAAGACAAAGACTTCGATATTCTCGAGCCCCCTTCCTGTTGGAACAAGGCACTCCATGCCCCCGGATCACTCTTCCGGGCGATCACGATCCGGATCAATTCAAAGTACATTTCGCATCCCGCACAACCAGAAATGATTCGCATCCCGGCGTTCGCTTACCAGCCGGCAATCAAAAAAGAGATGGATTATATTTTCTTCGTGTCATGTGCAAGGGCATCATCAGCCCGCCCCTTTTCCAGACCTCGCCGCCATCAATGACAAAGTCCGACCCGGTGACAAAAGCGGATTCATCAGATGCAAGGAACAGGACCGGATAGGCAAGATCAATCGGCTCTCCCACGCGACCGACAAGATTGGACTCCCCGAACATGGCAAAAAGTTCCTCTTTGGTTCTTCCGGCCTCCGCGGCCTTCTGGAAGGCCACATCCAGGATTGCGGTTCTTACAAATCCGGGAAATACTGTATTGACACGGATATTGTCTTTTGCCAGTTCAACGGCAGCCACATGGGAGAAGGCTGCCACGGCGCCCTTGCTTGTGCAATAAGCACCATTCATCGCGCTTGGCACATAGACGATATTGGAAGAAATATTGATGATGGACCCGCCTTGTTTCCCGTTTCGTTTCATGGCCGGGACCGCGGTCTTTACCCCAAGGAAAACGCTCTCCACATTCGTGGCCATGACATTGCGCCATTCGGGAATAGTTGTCTCAAGGATGGGCTTTAAGAAACCGATGCCGGCATTGTTCACGACCACATCGAGCCTCTTGTAGGTTTTCAATGTATAGTCGATAATTCCCTGCCAGGATGCTTCATCGGATACATCAAGCCGGAAAAATGATGCAATGCCCCCCTGGCCCGTTATTCCGTTCACGACCTCGGCGCCCTGTTCTTCCCGGCGTGCGGCAATGATGACGCTTGCCCCTTCACGGGCGAAGAGTTCCGCGATACCTCTTCCGATCCCGGATGTTGAGCCGGTCACAAGGCAGACTTTGCCTTCCAGACGTCCACGAGTTACCATGTAGTATCGTTTATTATTCTGTGGTTTATTTTTTTATATACGGAGCCGGTGGTGAAACAAAGGACCCCCAACGGCAGTGATGGAAATATTGGGAAAAAGGTGGGGCTGATGCGGGCATGGATGTCCTCGGATGCGACCGCATCGAACGCATCCTTTCCCGCACATTTACGGCAGCGATCAGCAATGTGCCCGGTTATTCCGGGCTCCATTGCGCCCGGAGGGTATTTTCCCGATCGGCGAACCGTATTTCAGCACCGGACTCGTCCCCGCTGATCACGATCCCGTTGATAAAGTCGATCGTGGTAAGGGTTGTGCCACAGGCACTGGCAATGATCGGCATGATGGTCACATCGTGAGCAACCACAACCAGCAGATCGGTATCCTCAATGCCCGGGAATGATACGAGTTTCCGGAGTAATCCGTTGCTGTACCGGTGCGGGTTGTGGATCGTCTGTTCGGGGATCTCCCCGCCGAGCCATTGCCGCATCAGGGTGTGCCAGCCCAACTCGTCCCAGAGTGCACTGAAATTGCCGGGGTCGACAATAACGCTCTCAACGCCCGGGAGAATTCCGAGGTCCCGAGTATTTTCCGGTGATGAGCAGCCCCTGCAAATCGATTCGGCAGTCATACGGCAGCGCCGGGGTGCGGTGTGCCCGATAAGGAGGGATTTGTCCGGGACGATTGTCTTAAGTTTCCTGCCGAATTCCTCTGCATGGACGATCCCTTCCGGCGTTATGGGGACGTCCTCATGCAGGCCGTCGGGGATACACCGGAGCGAGTCCCGTACCGAATGCCGGATCAGGAGAATGGTCCTGCCGGTCTCCCGGTGTTTTTTTAAGAGTTCCAGGATATAATCGCCGTGGTTCATTTCTCACTACCGATAACTGCCGTGATTGTACAAATGACTGGTGGTTCATGCCGGATTTTTGTTGTGAGGCAAAGGGATCGTCACACCCTTTGCCGCACCGTGCCCGGAGTCTCCGGCCCGGGATCCTCTCATGGGGGTTGTGCGGGTGATGGGGAAGTACTGCCCCCCTCTCACACGTTAATACGCGGTTGCGACACTGGACGTAGTATTGATATCAAGGTACTGGCGGGTACGTGTATCGTACTCCGGCCAGTTCACGTTCGTCATGCCGTTCGGGCTGCCGGTTTTCGCAAATTGTGTCCAGTAGTCCATCATCGTATCCGATACCTTGTTGCTCGCAGGGTCCGGTTCCCCGGGGAAATGCCGGAAGATGAAGTACAGCTCGCTGCCGTGGTATGCCCCATAGGGCTGGCCGGGAAGGGCATACGTGAAGCGGTACAGGTACGTGCTCTGGTTCAGCCCGGCCATGGACCCGGCAACGAGTTTTGAGGCATGGTCAAAGTCGTACACGGTCATGACCCGTTCCGTCTGTGCCTGGACTTCAGCAGGCGTGCCGGCAGGGTACGCTGCAAGGATCTGGTCGGCGTTCTTCCCGAAACGTTCCCGGATATACTGCTGGTACTCGGGGACCGTCATGTTGGTATCGAGAGCAAGCGGTATCCCTTCAGCGGCATTGTTCCCGACAATGAGGGGGACCGGGTTCTGCGTTCCCTGCCGGAAAACTTCCTGCGGGGCGGCGGGAATGATCCAGCCGTCCGTGATCGGCTTGAACTGGATGGTCCGCATGGTCCAAAAAGGAGACTTTAGTTCAGGGGTTGCATTGAGGATCTCCAGAGCGCTTTTCGCCCGCATCTGCTGGATCGTTCCGGGGCCGGAGATGTTGAGGCCCCGGGCAAATTCAACCCCGTACTGCTCGGCCTCGCTCCGTGGCCGGAAGACGGTTCCCATTGCATCATCGGAGAAGAACGGGCCGCTCTCGATAATCGCCTGCCGGAAAAGACCTTTGCTCCCCGGGCTCACCAGGTGGGCGTAAATACTGTTTCCCCCCGCAGATTCCCCGAATACTGTCACCCGGGACGGGTCGCCTCCGAACGCACCGATGTTCTTTTCAACCCACTTCAGGGCAGCCTGCTGGTCGAGGATCCCGTAATTGCCCGAACTGTTATGGGGTGACTCAGCCGTCAGCTCCGGGTGTGCCATCCACCCGAGTGCCCCGAGCCGGTAATTGAGCGTGACGACAACAACTCCTTTATCTGCAAGGGGGCTCCCTTCAAAGAGCGCCTGGGATCCCGCCCCGGTCTTCCACGCACCCCCGTGGATAAAGACCATGACGGGTAGTTTTTCGTTTAGGTTCTTTGCCGGTGTCCAGACGTTTAAGAACAGGCAGTCCTCGCTCATGACCGGCATTACATCGAATTCGCCGGATTTCGGCTGGGGACATACTGCACCATATGCGGTCGCGTTCCGCACACCGGGCCATGACTGCACCGCTGCCGGGGGTTTCCACCGGAGGTCGCCAACCGGGGCCGCTGCATAGGGAATGCCCCGGTAGACGGTAACGCCATTCTCCGTTGTTCCCTGGAGCGAGCCGGCATCGGTTGTTACAACGCCAGCTTCCGGTGAAACCGGACCGGGCTCAGGATTTTTCTGGATGCACCCGGCAACCAGTACGAGACCGGCAATCAAAAAAAATATCCCAATAAAAATTGCCAAATCCGGGTTTTTCCTCGCGGTTGTCATGGATATCTGATTTTTTCAGTTGGATTGTAACGACATTAACCTGTCGGATTTTACCGGGGAATGATCGCGTTCCAGGATGCCCTGTCCTTCACCGTGGGGACGATATCGCAGCACCAGCCCCGCCCGACCGGGGGCCGGAGGTTCCTGGCCCTATTCGATAATTCCCCTCTTCCGTAATTCAAAATAACATCTCGCACAGGCCTCAACATCGGCACCGGCATTATGGCTGCCGATAAATTCCGTCTGGAATAACTGCAGGTGCAACTCGTTCAGGGTCGGCCACTTGTATCCATACCCGGAAGATTTGGGGATTTTACACCATGAGACGATTTTTTGGGGTTTCATGGTGCAGAAGTTTTGTTTCTTCATGAGGTTCGTTTCCAGTCTGCACCGCATGAATTCTGTATTGACGATAGGTAAATCGAAGTTAAGATTATGGGCAATAACCATCGTCGCCTTCTCAACATCAGCATTGAATTGCGGGAGCACTTTGTGCAGTGACACGCCTTCCTGTTTTGCCCGCTCGGTCGTGATCCCGTGAATCCTGGCAGAGTCCCGGGGGATAGTAAAGTCTGTCGGGTAAATGATGAAACTGTTCTGGCTTTCCCGATTGCCGTCGCGGTCGTATAACGACCACGCCAGCTGGACAACTCTCGGCCACTTTTCAAAAATGTCTGAGGAAGATTTGGGTAAGCCGGTTGTTTCCGTATCGAGAAAAAGAAACATCAGGATTTATTCCGCAGGGATGCTATTTGGGTCTGGCGGTCCGGGACGTCTGGAACGAGACAGGGCCGGGGGTTTGTGCCTTCTCCCTGTTTCCCGGGATTTCATGCGTTACGGTCTGGTTTACCCGGACCATTACCAGAAAGAATTATCGGATAGGTTAAGGATTCCTGAACTTTTTAATAAAACCATTTATAACAACAACCACGCCCACCATGAAAAATACACCCCCGAGTAATCCCGTTGCAGGCATAGGTAATGCAAAATAGATCCCGGCACCGAATATCATGATGATATTGCCCTCGATAACCGTTACGACCTCGATTCGGTTTACATCCGTCATAGTTTCCTCCATGTGTTGATTTTTAAATTGTGTTCGTTCTCGTGCCATTCGATAATCACGGGCACGGGTAAAAAATGTTAACTTATGGGCATCCTTACCCATCCTTCATCGAGAAGGGGCTGCATCTCGCTCGCGTTCACGGTGAGCCCGAACCGGTAGGTCTCAAGGCAGACATTGCAGGCCTCACAGCCCACCGTGTCGAGCGGAACCTTCTTCACCTCTCTGACATTGATACCGTACACGGAAGCATAGTACTGGGTTATGATCTCCTCGTTCGTTGGCATCCGTATGTAGACCCTTCCGGAGTTCTCTTCCCATGACTGCCATGCTGTCTTCTCGCACATCCTGGGCTGGTAGGAAAGGGCTGTTTCAGAGCCGATCAGGAACTGGCCCTTCTCGTCCCATCGCTCATCCATGACTGCTGATTCTACGGTCCGATCAAGGATCGTGACCTGGATCGTATGCCCGGTTATCACCTGTGCCGATACCATGTCCGACCGGTTGCCGTAGCCCGCGTGGCTTCCCGTGAACCGGTAGGTAAGCACGTGCCGGACCGGGTCTGACTCCTGCTGAACGTAACTGACAAACTGGAGATCTGATCCATCATACCGGTACGTCGGTGCTTCCCGGACCCAGTTCTCGGCAAGCACCTTTAGCTGCTTCTCGTCAGGCATCTTCGTGAATGCAATAGTCTCCTGGAGTTTTTCGCGGATCCGGATCAACCCATCCGGCAGGTACCGGTTAACATTGTACGTTGTCACGGTCTTTGTCCGGTTATCCGCCGTGAAGGTTATGTCCGCAAAACCGACATCTGATATATGGGTCTGCCCCTCCTCGTAACGGTCCCCGTACGAGCTGAAGTTATTGTCGGAAAATACCTTCACGACCGCGTTGAACTGCTCCTTTGTGAGCGCCTTTTCAAACCGCTCCGTGATGTTGCCATCCGCTCCCGAGATGGTAAAGGTGGCCCTGTCCTGTGTCACGACCAGTTCCTGCACGGAGTACTCCGGCCTAACAAATCCTCCATATAATTTATAGTGGATCTCGGGGCTTCCGGAAGCCGGTGTCTGCACCGCAGGCGCCTGCACACATGCGGCGGTTACTGCCATAATGAGCAGCAGTGCAATAATTCCAATAAGTTTTGTTTTCTCCATCGTATTTTCATCCTCATCAGCCAGATCACGTACCGTTGATCAGGAACACAAAACTCCGCTTGCATTTCCTGACGGCTGGACTGTGGGCTGCCCTGCCCGACGCATTCTCCTGCTTCCATGCTTCGGGGGATGTTAAAAAAGTATTTCCTGAAATCAGATTTTGTCACATTGTTTGGATCACACCGGGGATCATCGGGATCGCCAGGGTCATCGCAGGTATGATCGTCATTATCCTCAGCAGGCCGGGCCGGTCATGAGTCACTCGTGCAGAGCAGCGGGTAAAGACGGAAACCGGTCCATATCCGGTATCGTTTTCCGCTATTGATGTTACGCCAAAGAAAGTGTAAGCAGAATATCATTATGCCAAAACTTTGTGTGGGGATACAATACATGTTCAGCGGCATGTTATCCTGCCTCCACCCTACCTCTTATTCCCTTGAAAAACGAATTAGTTCCTATTGTGAAAAACGCGGTCCTCATCCTCATTTTGATCACAGGCATCCTCATGGCCGGATGCACCAGCACTGCCCCGGCCGGCACGAACCCTCCCGGCACGGTAACCCCGCAGGCAATTGCCGTTAACGAATCGATCCGTCCGGGCGATGATTTCTACACGCACGTGAACGATGCATGGCTCAGGAGCAATCCTGTACCGGCAGACAAGAGTGCTTATGGATCCTTTGATGAACTGGGTGACAAGGTCGACCTTGATCTCCTTGAACTATCCCTCAGGGCCGAAAATGTTTCATCAAAAGACGGAGACCGGAACCTCACGCTTATCGGGCAGTTCTACCGGTCGGGGATGGATACCACTGCAATCGAGAGCGCGGGAATCGCTCCTCTCAACGAAGATCTCGCGATGATCGACGCCATCGGTTCCCGGAAGGACTTAACGAATGCGACCGTCACGCTCCTGAAAAAAGGATCCGGGCCGCTCTACTGGTATTTCGCCGAATCGAATCCCCGGAACAGTTCCGAGATGGTCCCGTGGTTTTACCAGGGCGGGCTCGGGCTTCCGGACCGGGACTATTACCTGAGAAACGACACGGAGAGCAGGGAACTCCAGGAAAAATACCGGGCTCATATCACGAGAGTATTTGTCCTGATGGGCGAGCCGGACGAGAAGGCGGCAATGGATGCAAAGACCGTGTATGCCATGGAAGAGTCCCTTGCCCGGAGTCATTTCACGTCCGAAGAGAACCGGGTCCCTGAAGAGACCACCAACATCTACCCGCTCAACGAGCTCCAGGAAAAATATCCGGCCATCGGGTGGGATTCCTTAAGCACCATCCCGGGAACGGGGCCGGTCAGCGTCGTGGAGGTTTACCAGCCGAGGTACGTCGGGGGATTGAACACCCTGCTCCAGACAGCACCGCTCGATGACTGGAAAGTGTACCTGCGGTACCGTCTTGTCGATAGTTCATCACCGTATCTCAGCGCAGCATTCGAGAACGAGAGTTTTTCATTCTACAAAAAGACGCTTCTTGGTACCGAAGAGATGAAACCCCGGTGGAAACGGGTCATTATTACCGAGAGCGAGACGCTGGGCGATCTCGTGGGCCGGGAATATGTTGCAACGTATATCGATCCCCGGACCCGTGGCATGGTGACCGGGATGTTTTCCTCTATCAGGGAAACGTTCGATGGCCGGATCGGGAACCTGACCTGGATGGGAAGCGGGACAAAGGCAAAGGCGAAAGAGAAACTTGCCGCCATGGGCCAGAAGATCGGGTATCCCGACCAGTGGACGGATTACTCGGGCCTTGAGCTCCCGGGCTCGTATCTCGATAATGTTCGTTCTGCATCCGCATATTCGTTTATCCACGGGCCCAATGGACTCGATAAGATCGGACAGCCGGTGAACCCGGATACCTGGTTTATCGCACCGCAGGTCGTGAACGCGTTTTACGATCCGACAAAAAACGTGATGGTATTTCCTGCTGCGATCCTCCAACCCCCGTTCTTTGACCCGAACGCAGATCCCTCGCAGAACTACGCAACGATCGGCTGGGTTATCGGCCACGAGATGACGCACGGTTTCGATGACCAGGGACGACAGTACGACAAGGACGGGACCTTGCAGGACTGGTGGACAGAAGAGGACGCGACGAATTTCAACACCCGTACGGCCATGCTCGTTACCCAATACAACCACTACGAAGTCCTGCCCGGGCTCTCCCTGAACGGGAACCTGACGCTTGGCGAGAATATCGCAGACTTTGGGGGCCTGACCCTGGCATACCATGCCTGGAAGGAGGACAAAGACCTGTCGCGGGGAACGCCTGTGGTCAGTTCATCTGACCGGCAGTTTTTCACCAGTGCGGCAACCCTCTGGAGAGAGAATGCGAGGGACGATGCAACGCGCCTCTGGACCCTGACCGATCCCCACAGCGCAAACAAGTACCGGGTGAATGGCGTTGTCTTCAATATTCCTGAGTTCTACGAAGCCTTCCCGGAGATCGGGCCCGGGGATGCATTATACCGGAATGTGACCGACCAGCCGGTCATCTGGTAATTTTTTTTTCGAAAGTGCCGGACGGTTTGTACCATCCCGATTGTGATCAGGTTTGAAGAGTGTTCATGACGGTCAGGATCGTGGGGATAATACTATCGACGGCGCGTTGTCGTTTTCCCAACGGGCAGGATATTATTAAACCAGGAGTTTGCATACGTTAGGCCTATGAAAGAAGAGATCAAAACAGGAATCCTCGTTGCGTTATTTCTTGTTGCAGTAATCGGGGGATCGCTGTTTTTTTTAAATATCGGGTACTTTTGGGGGTATCCGATCAATTCCACGGTCTCTACAACCGCTGAACGGACCATCATTCCGGTTCCTGTACCTTCCGGTTCACCGGCTCTTCTCCCGCACCAGGTCTCAAATTTCTCACCCCATGGGTACGGCCAATGGCGGTTTGGGGAGGGACTTTTGTATGAGAAACGGCTGGACCTGATGCCCCCCGGATATTCCGCAGGCTCTGTCACTCCCGCGGCACGGCTCCTCTATTTTTTTGCCATGACCGACATCCACATCACCGACAAGGAGTCTCCCGCCCAGGCGATATATTATGGGTATAAGTGGGGAATGATTTCAGGATATTCTCCGGCAATGCTGTATTCAACCCATGTCCTTGATGCAGCGGTCCGGACGGTGAACGTCCTCCACGTGAAAAAACCGTTTGACTTTGGTATTTTTCTGGGTGACGCGATCAACAGCGGCCAGTACAACGAATTGCGGTGGTATATCGATGTACTTGACGGCAAAACGATAAAACCCGATTCCGGGGTGATGGACGATCCGGTCCCCGGGCCGCTCAATGATTACCAGGACAGGTACAAGGCGGCAGGGCTGAATGCATCGATTCCCTGGTACCAGGCAATGGGCAACCATGATCATTTCTGGATGGGTTTGTTCCTGCCGGACGATAACCTCAAAAGCGCCTTTACCGGTAATACCACGCTCAACATAGGCAATGTCCTCACCAACAAATCCCGGATAAACAGCCGTGGTTATTATATGGGGGCGGTCGATGGCCGGACGCCCTATGGTAACATTACCGGTGCGGGGACGGAAAGCGATTTCCCGGATGGGCCTCCAACGGTACCTGCTGATCCTGACCGGCGTTTCCTTTCACGGACAGAGTGGATCGGTGAATTCTATCATTCAACTACAGCGCCGGCAGGACACGGGTTCAACCGGTCAGCTCTAACAACTGGATTTGCCTGTTATTCGTTCGAGCCGGAATCGGGTGTACCGGTCAAGGTGATCGTACTCGATGACACCATGAAGGACGAGAAGATGCCGGATGGCTCCAGCAACGGGCACGGGTCTCTGGACAGGGAACGGTATGAGTGGCTGGTCCATGAGCTCGATTCAGGCCAGGCTGAAGGCAAGCTCATGATCATTGCAGCACACATCCCGGTGGGTATCGAACTGCCGAAGACCGGCCTGGGATCGTTACTGACCTGGGACAACTATGCTGCAGTATCCGATACGGACCTGGTTGCAAAACTTCAAACCTATCCGAATCTCCTTCTGTGGATCTCGGGGCATCGCCACCAGAATACCATAACCGCCTTCAAATCCCCGGATGCCAATCGTCCTGAACTCGGCTTCTGGGAGGTTGAGACTTCATCATTACGCGAGTTCCCCCAGCAGTTCCGCACGTTTGAAATTGTCCGCAACAGCGACAATACGGTCTCCGTCTTTGCAACCGATGTTGATCCGTCGGTTGGTGACGGGACCCCTGCTGCACAATCACGGTCCTATGCAATCGCGGCCTACCAGGTATTCAACCTCACGACCGATCCCATGCCCACCGGTTCGTACAATGCAGAGCTGGTCAAGCAACTGAGTCCGGAGATGCAGGTAAAAATCCAGAACTACGGGACTCCTCTGGGCCGGTAACCGGTTCCCCGTCTTTTCTTTTTTGATAGCAAAAATATCCCGGGACTGAAGGAATGGTTTGCTGACACGGGACCGGGGATCTGATGAAAAATTTCAACGAGTTTCCACCAACGGCCCCCTCCGTAAATAATCCGGCCCCGCTACGGGCCCGGATTCCCCGTTTTGACAGAGATTACGTGTCTCATTCGCAAAAACGCGTGTCCCTTTTTTTCAGAAAACCCCGGGGCCCATGCCTTTTGGCGAAATTCCTTCCAATTTGGGCTTAGAAACATGTCTCTTTATGTCTCTTCCAGCAGGGGATTGGAGGATAAGATGGGCTAAATCCCATCCCCCCTCCATTTTCCCTGCCCAAATGCGCCCAAATAGGGCCTCATAATTTCAGATGTCGAAGGTCGGCGGTGCCTCCCTTCTTATCGTCGGAGTTTGATAACTCCTCCAACGTAAAAATGACTAAAAATGCATGAATTAAGGCCTCGTTTTCCGGAATTAGTGCCTCTGTTTCCGGAAAACCAGGGAATCGGAGCCCGTATCATAGAGATCCAGGGGGTACTTCAAAACAAGGGGATCCCGACGAAGAACCCCGTGGGTTCTTCTGTTGCACCAGGTCTGATGACCTGTCGCATGACGAACCGGATCCCCATTCTTCCTTTTATCGGTGTCTGGCGAAGTCCCTGCGGAGTGACCTTGTCCACTTTCAGACAAGATTTTACAGCCGGGGGAGCCACTCCGGGATTTACGCACATTCCTGTTGATTTGATGTATTTTCGCCAAGCACCGGAGTAAGTATTCGCCGGGGGAGGGGATTATAATATTTTTTTGTGAGTATATTTGCAACGCCGATACCACGCATTTGCTACCAATGTTCATCTCGTATTTTTCCCCATTTTCCTATGATGTTTGCGCTGGTGAGTTTTGTTGGCCGGGGGCGATCCAGAAGATATGTACTTAAGGCCCTTATCAAACCCAATTCCCCGACTGAACTTGCCAAACAACTTGATATCGACCGCTCAACGATCAGCCGGGTAGTCCTCGAACTTGCGGAAAAAGGACTTGTTGAATGCCTGACACCGGATGAGCGGATGGGCCGGTATTACCGGATAACTGAGACCGGGAAAAAAGTTATTGCGGTTATTGAGGGGAAAGGGGAATAATCCCGATATCTTTATTGTCCCGCCGCATTTACACAACAACTAACCATGCCGCCAGCCGCAGTCAAAACGATTCGTGATCAGATTTTCTGGCAATACGCAAAACTGATCGCAAAGTCTGCCGGGCTTGAAGGTCAGCGGGCTTTCCAGATGAGCCGGTTCATACAACTTAGGGATGGGACCATCATCTGGTCCTCGACAATACGTGAATGGTTAAGGGAACACGAGAATCCGGATGAGTGCATCTACTGCGGGGCAAAAGGTCCGCTGACTACGGAGCACATCCTCCCGCGATCCTGCGGAGGCCCGGATATTCCCGACAATGCAATTCGTGTCTGCCAATCATGCAACTCAGGCAAAGGCGGCAGGCGATTGTACGAGTGGAAAGGGCTCAAGGCAAAGGACGGGATCCCACGGATTGCGGAAGGTAAGTACCTGAAACTGCTCTACGATCTCCACGATAAACGCGGTACGCTGAATGTCGATAAATCAGAACTGGCCCGGAGGATGTGCCCGGCCTGCGATATGAGAAGCCGGTGCGATACTGAGGGGACTGTCGAGAAACTTACCGTGTACTGTCTTGAAGGGACGTTTCATAATTAACAATATTATCTTAAACCCAACACAATTATCACAGAGTCAGAGGGATAACTGGAGAGTCAACTCATTTCTGGGATCTGTTTACTTTTCTCCATTGGATTCTGGAGAATATTTTCCATCGCTATTCGACAGGGCTCAAAGACTCCCTGAAGGTTCCTTCGTGAACAGTTCCCGTTTGCTGAATGTCCGTATAAGTTTCAGAAAGTCCTTTGAAATCATCGTTAATATAATGATGAACGATCGTCCCCTGCTTGACTTTTTCAACAATGTGATCTTTCTCAAGTCTCGACATATGCCAGCTCACAGAAGGTCCGGAAATACCTGCGATACTGCCAATCTCTTTTCTCGAAATTCCCGGGTTGGATGAGAGAATCGCGATGATCATCCGTTCGGTAGGGTTTTTCGAATGCAGACACAACATTCTCTCGCTGGATGAACCCGTTGAGGAATTCTGGAAGTATCCTTTACCATTCGCGGATTTCACATCAACGATGAGATGGTAGTCCAGAAGTTTATTGATATGATATGCGACATTCTTGTTGGTCAGGTTTGTCATTCTTTCTATCTCTGATGGATTAATCCCGGGGTTTTCCCGGATTGCACGATATATTAAATTCCTCGATGCATTGTCAAGGAGTTCTTTCCGTTGTAATTTTACGAGTCCAGAAATCAGCGGCAGGTTGCCCGATAACAACAATTTGAGTAGATATGCCAGGAGCGAGCAGAACCCGGCAATTGCCAGGACCAGAAGAATGCCGGGAGGGAGATCTGAATACCTGATCTGTTGCGGCTCTGGTTCATCACTGAACGGACCGGGAGAGGATGCAGGAATAAAATACCGGGAAGTATCATCCGGTGAAGATCTATAGGCTGGCCGGACTTCATAGCCCCCGGTCTCGATCGCCGGGACCGGGATTATCAGGACAATTACCAGCACCAGAAACATGAGGATCCTTGTATTTCCTGCCAAATTCTTCACCCTCCTTTAATAAAACAACAATCTGAATGCCTGAGGCTTCCCGTATGCGGTATTTTCTGCTTCTGTGACAACATACCAGTTCCCGCCGGTAAGATTCCCGTCCCGGAAAATCTGGAGAAAAATCCTGCCATCTTCTTTTCCATCGGATGAATCGTAATAAGGCATCATCATGCCATCAGGACCGAATATCGTGATTTTCAGTGAACTCTCCGTATCGATCCAGTTCAGATCGCAGGTGATATACTCCATCCCATCAGGGAAACGCCGGTAAAACGAAACCGGCTTACCGGTTGTTATCTGCCAGTCCAGATAGTCCAGTATCCTGTACCCCTTCCCGCCGATAATGGCATGTTCAATTCCATAGTTCCTTTTTTCTGTTCCATTTAATGCGCTCAGGTTGAGCGGGCCGTTTTCTTTCCAGATATCTGCGCCGTAGGGTAATGACGGATAATCGTTGCCCCAGTACACGGTCCGGTTGCAAAAATCATCAAACGCCTCCCGGGAAACAGCCTGTTGTATAATCTGAAGCTTTTCGGGATTTACCTTGTCGAGATATTCGCAATACGTTATGTTTGTGCCATACAACCGGTTCACCAGTTCGATCTGATCGTTACCTGAATGATCTGTCATTTTTTCTGCAGCGGCAACACCGGGAAAAATGATGCCAACAGCTAATGCGATGGAAAGGATTCTGAATATCGGAAGGGCTTTTATGGTCAATGGTATGTCCTCCCGGTCAGGATAATTCAGGTACCGGTAATTAATAAAAACTAATTTTATATTATCCTATAAAATGTTTATTCCAAAGGTATCTACCAAGAGGGTCCTGATCTTATTCACAAGTCCAGAGGATTTCCGGGATTTCTATCAGGAAAAAATGGTGGTTTTTTGAGGGACACCTGTCCCCAGGAGGGTTAAAAAGGCCATAAATCGCCGAACGACCAGGTGTACCCGCTGGTAGTCGGATTTGTTGACTGGCCGATGAGTTTGGACTGGTACAGTACGCCGCTCTGGGGAGAATAATACTGGCCTGATATGGAATGCCAGCTGGATCCACCGCTTCCCCAGTACTGCTGGTTATAATTCACCATACCCCCGTCACCGTACAATTCTGTCCTCAGCAATAATGTCGTGGAGGAACTGCCCCCGGCAACGATTCCGTCTCCACCATGAATAATGGAGGAGCCGGTAGAAACGAGATCATCAACGGAAAGTACCATTCCGGCCATCGGGGCCTTCATCGTCCGCTGGGATATCATCAGGCTCAGCTTGTCCAGTACGGATCTCTTGCTGGCAGGATCCAGACCGCGGACAACATATCCGCTTTCATCGGTCTTCAGGTCTTCGAGCCCGAATTTCTGTTTCTCTTCGGAGCTTATCTCCCTGAGGTTGACCGGGCCGTTTTCATCCCAGGCCGTAGCACCGTAGGGAAGTTCGGGATGATCATTTCCCCAGTAAACAACCATATTGGAAAATTCAGCGTACTCATTTTCCGGGAGATTCTTTTTCAGATCAGCAAGCTGGTCGGGAAACACTTTTCCCCAGAATTCACCGTACGTCATCTTCGTCCCGTACATATCTTTGATCATCTCAAGCTGCTTCTCATCAGCGTACGTTGAGATGGAATAGGCACTGGCAATACCGGACCCTGCCAAAACCAGGAGCAGGAGACTGGCAATTACCACGAGTTTTATCTTGTGGGTGTGCGTCATAGAGTATTCCTTCCTGTTTTCCGCTCTTCCGTGAACTCGGGGCGATCATTCATCGTTCGCCGGATTCCCGCAAGAGGAAAACCATTCATGGTTTATTTGTACCATGCGTGTTCATCCTGCGATTCCCGTGAACCGGCTCACCAGGGGGATTCATCCAGAGACTGTTACTGGGAGACTCAGGTTTTTGGATCTGCAACGCAGATCATCGTTCCTTCCTGTAGTGAGGGGTCACATTTTTTACTATGAAATAATATAAAATAATCATTATTCCGAAACTGTCTACATTCGATTTCCCCGGGTGTATGTAGAGGGAATCGGAATAATCGCTATATAACGTCCAGACAGGGAATTATTATGAATGTCCGGAATAATAATCGCGGATACGAACATTATCTTCAGGGCCTGAAAAAAATGCCGGCATCATGGTTTCCCCATACCGTGCTAATCATCCTGCTCTTGTTACTGCCACCGGTCATGGCAGCAGAAGACCGTGTCACGGTCAATTATACCTTTATCGATGAAAACACGGTCTCTATCTGGGACCCGCCGGTACGGGAATCGCATTTCGGCCTGAGTAACGGCATGGTTGGCTATCACAAAGACCAGACAATATACACCTGGGACAGTAAAACGGGGGAGAGAAAGACCCTTGAGATTCCACCCGTGCCAAACTATCATACAAATATACAGGCTCTCGATATCGCCGATGGGAACGTGTATTATGTGTACCTGAAAAACAAGGCAAAAGCCTCCCGTGGATCGGAGGGGGGATTGTACAGATTTGACGGGAAAAACACTACTCAGCTCACCCCATTCTCCCATCACGATATTCTCAACCTCATCGCGGACAAAAACCTCCTCCTGATCCACGATGCAACGAATTACCAAAAGCCCCTGGACTCCATGAACACGAACGTGTCAGGTGCAGAATTGCTGGTCTATTCTCTTGACCGGGGCGTAATCACGACAGTAGATAATCTCACCGATATGGACGATCCGATCGGGTTTGGCGGGGGTAATGTTGTCACAGCAACCTACAGCATCGGCTGGGGCAGTTCAACAGAAATCATCAGGAGACATCCGGGCGATGGCCTTGCCCTGTTCACCATGACCGGGATCCCGGAGAGCCCGTCGTTTACACAAATCAGCATCCCATCCGGGACCAATATCGGATCTTCCGGGGAGATTGTAGGGTTTGATCCGGACTGTTTCTCGGAGAACTATTTTGTATGGAAAAAAACCACCGGCATGAACACTCCCGCTTATCACAGTGTCCTCTATCTTACCGATCTCAGGACCCTGAAGAATGTTGTATTAGCCGAGACAGATGGCTCATTTAGCAACAATCTCTATGCAGTAGACGGCGATTACGTAATCTATGGCCGGACCCTGTACCACATCCCGACCGGTACGAAGACGGAACTGTCGTTCAACGGCGAGCTGGACAGACTGTTTGACAACGGCCTTTCCGAACTGTCGGACAACGGGACTCAGGAGATCGACATCATCCGGTTCAATGACGATGGGCTGCTTATCAGGACATACCCGAAAGCGGAGGATGCAGGTTATTCCGGGAAATACCAGCTCTTCTTTGCGGATCTCGGGCCTGTCATCCATGCCGGTGAAAATGCCCAGCCGGTAATTTCGGACAAGGGCGCTCCTGAAACAACGCAACAGGTCAGGACAAGGGATGCTCCGGTATCCCCGATGATACCCGGTTTCGTGCTCATTGTTGTTTGTATTCTGGTGGTTTTCAGATCCAGGAAGTAGTAAGGTTATCCGCGTCGATCCGATGGAGAAATCCTCCTGCCTGTTTTTTCCAGAGTGGATGAATCCTATGATCCGGAGAGGGAGAGAGCGGTTCGGAAGAATAATGGAATTATCCGTGGAATTTCACGCGCAGTGTTTTATTTCCCGTCATAAAATTTTTTTCCACACAATTCCGGGAGCATTCTTTAAATTTTATCAGTAAAAATTCAACACATCTTTTGAAAGAGATTGAATGTGTAGCTGAATAGGAAATAATCCATATATATCTCATCATTATAAATCATCAATTGTGGGCAGCCGGGGGTTGTTCCACGAAAAGTGAAGGGACAGGTTCGCCCCAGATCGAATTGCGGCTGAACCCGTTCCCGCCCGTAGGCATGAGATTGTTATCTTCTGATCCTATGAAGGTTTTCCCATGCCCCCGAGCGAAGCGTATGGAAAAATGGAGGAAAAGAATGAACCTACGTAAATTGAGCGTCGTCCTGCTGGCACTGCTGCTGGCGGGGATGGCGATGGTACCGATAGTGAGTGCGGAGACAATTTCTGCGCAGACAAATACTGCAGCAACATCAAATGAAAATGATGTACAAAAGGACAATGCAATCCCGGAATTACCGGATTTCATGCCGGGCATCAAAGATAAACCATCATACGAGGAAATGAAAAGGTTAATGAAGACTACCCCTTCTTCGCCACCAGTTCCCGAATCTGAAATGGCCCGGATAATATTCGCAAAAACATGGTTTATGCAAAATGATGAAGATCCGCAAGCAGATGAGGTTCAGTTGACATTTCCCGTGACATGGCTGGATACACCCCCGGTCAGCGATGATGAGGCGATTGTTTTGCTTCGGATACCAAAAAGACTTCTCGAACTTGGGGATATAAATTCTGATCCTGAAATGATCACTGTGTCATATCCGGTCACAAGATTCCGAGAATTTTCTAACCTGAACGCGATAAATCTTACCCCGCAGGTTCAAAAAATCAATCTGGATACTGATTTGGAAGAGTTTGATGAACTATCCGCACCGGCATTCGGGAAGAGCCAAACACGGTCTAAAACAACTATTCCGGATAAACAAGTCCGGGCACAATATGTGAGGGATACCGCATATTCCGTTGATGCAATTAAGGGATATATGCTTGCAAGTGGATCTTCAAACACAGGTGGAGAGTCATTTGTGAATTACAATGAAAATGAGGTATATCTCGATGGTGCCGGTGATGTAATTGAATTTATTATTCACTATACTGATTTTGGACAGACTACCGCAAGGGTATCAGTATATAATAATGAAACCTGGGATACACCATTAAACTGGCTGAGTATTGATCTTACCGGATTAGACTTTAAGAGAGTTGAGTATGAACTCTATCTTTTAAGTGGTGGGATATATGATATTTGGATGTGTGAATATTCTTCAGGCACCTGGTATCATAACCAATACACCGATACCAATAATCCTAGCACCTATATTACTTGGATGATGGGATCTACAGAACTTGATACAGTAGGAGGTATTTCAAAGAAGTTTTCAACATGGGCAACAATTCGTGCTACTTCAACACGATCTGGGACGACTTGGTTTGATCCAGAGGACACATTTAACTGGTTTGATTACACACCCGACGAACAGTATGTGGCGATCACATCTGATTTCGAGTATAACGATATTCGTCATAGACATCATGCAGGAACGAATTGGTAGATTCGTTCACTCCCCAATTTTTTTACCTCATAAATACTTCCCCACATCTTAAACATCTCGATTAACCAGCCCATATTTCGGGGGACTCCCCAATCATCTCGGATAATGCTCCGTTAGCTCGGATTTGCAGCAACAGATGTACCTTAATTAGGTGCTATCACAGACCTTTGGAAGAACTGATGGTCAGAACAGGTTTCCTTGTTAACAAGGACCAATGTCGAGATAGATATAAACTAAAATTCTGTTGATGCGTAGATCAATTGTTAGTACTCGAACTGGTACATCGGGAATGTATGGACCGCCCTATCCGATCATACCTTCGAACTTTAGAGAATAAACCGCGATATCCGGTTACATTCAATAACTTAATATAACATAACATATTTCTTATAATTATTGTAAATTGATGAAAAAAATAAAAATAGGCATCATTTTGGCTGTATTTAGTTTATTTCTCATTCTTGTAACGATAGGTGTTATTGGCACTCCCCAGGCAGAAATTTCAGCGCAGACAAATATTGCAACACAGTCTGATGAAAATGGCGCACAAAACGACGGAACAACCCCGACATTACCAGATTTCATGCCAAGCATCAAAGATAAAGGATCTTACGATGAAATGCAGCAGTTAATGAGGAATACTACTTTTTCGCCACCAGTTCCCGAATCTGAAATGGCCCGGATAGTATTCTCAAAGACATGGTTCATACAAAATGATGAAAATCCGCGAGCAGATATGGTTCAGTTAACATTTCCTATAACTTGGCTGGACACATCCCCGGTAAGCGATGATGAGGCGGTTGTTTTACTTCGGGTTCCGAAAAGACTTCTCGAACTTGGGAATACAAATTCCGATCCAGAAATGATTACTGTGTTGTATCCGGACACGAGTTTCAGAGAATTTTCAAACATGATGGCGATAAATCTTACACCGCAGGCTCAAGAAGGAGAACGTACTTCATAAACCTGAGGTCTTCTCCAGTCTCACGTTTTTCTGTATGGAAGAAACCACAACCACACAGCCTTCGTAATAATCAACTAGAGCATCGGCATCCGCTTGGTTGAATGCGTTGACCCCGTTGAGGAACACTTAACGTGGTTCTATAGGCACTGATTCCAGAAAAAATTTCGTTTGATCCATGATATTGATATCAGCATCAGGTTCAAGGGGCTTACATTTTTCAGATCCGCTTAACTTTTTGCGATCCGAATCATGATTGTGGTATCCCGCATTAATTATACACATATAACCATTTCTGCGCATAGTTCAGGATCTTCTCAAGGGGTAATCGGTACCAGGATGCATTGCATGGTTCATCGTAGTCAAGACTCATGTGGGGCTTGATGAAGTTGTGCCAGTGAAAGATGTCATCCGCATGGACTTAACTCCCAATTTTTCACTAATCAATGCTATCAACCATTATGCTCAATTATTCATAAACGGGAATTTTCTCAAGGGAGTTAGTAAAAACACAGGAAATTCTTTCATCGAAATGAAGGAGTGTGTCGCTTAATGGAAAAATGGAACATGTCCGCATATTATCCGGTGATTCTTATCGGGATCGTTATTCTCGTACTTGTCGGGGGTTGTATAACTGACACAACATCTTCACAAACAGCAAGCATACCCACAGCCATACCAGCTTCGACCGCCATGAACCCTCCGCTCTCAACCATAACCATGACCCCGGCCCAGCCAGCTTCCCCGGATGTACCCTTGCCCGGTTCCACGCAGGATCCTGAATCATTATGCAATCCTGATTTCCGGGTCCCTGTCCCGGTCGATACGTCAGTCCCGGTCCGGGAACCGATGCCCGGAGTCCGGCATTCCCTTAACGAGAGTGATTCCGGTGGGACCATCATGCTTGAGAATGGAGAAGTTGTTGAGATCAACTTACCGTTTGGTCCAGGACTACCATTTAAATGGATCGTCGCGGTCTCCGGGTGCAGGCTTGAGCTTCTAAATGATGGCGCCTATATAAGTGGTGGCGATTTCTGGAATAATACCGGTAATTACCGGGCCAGGTACCGTGCGGTCAGCCCCGGGACATCGAACCTTGAAGGAAAGTTGGTCCTCACACCTGACGAAGCCGGGAATCGCTGGTTCAACGTCACCGTGATCGTGAAGTAGGCCCAGCAAGGCGGCCGGGGGATCCCCAAGGGGGGAGGCTTCCTCATATCGCGTATCTCAGGCACCCTGATCCGGACCCGCAGAAGGCCCGGATAGTCATTTTTGAGGGTAACCCGACCGGCCTGTTTTGAGGTATTTTGCGGGAAGTGTCCCGGAAAACCCCGGTGCGGCCCCCTTTTGGGGAAAATAACAGATCTCCGCAGAGAAAAACCGGCCTGTATAGAACCTGTTTTCCCTGATGACAGGGAGCTGCCGCGATGTTCTGGTCGCAGGAGGGAGGAGATGAAGAAACCCGGAGAATTCCTTTATGGATTGAGTTAACGCGAGAATGTGGGGAGGGGGCTTTGACCGGGAGCGTCTCCTCTTCCCTGTGGGCGATCCTGGGTTTCCCACAATGGGGAACCCTGCCGGGCCAAGGGGTATTCCCTACAGGTTAACTCTGGGGGATCTGGAAATCCGGGCATTTTACGGGCCCGGATTTCCCCTTTTTCCGGAAACAGAGGTCATAATTCTCCAAAAAGAGGGCACATTTCAGGCAGTTTGAGATATTTTACGTCAGCGAAGGAGAGGTCATATTTAGCCACATTTGGGGAGCGAAAACGGAGGTAAAACGGGTTTCAGCCTGTCCCGTCACCCTTTTCTGTATCCGGAGGGGTGCTATACCCTTTTTCGAAGGAAATCGGGTTTTACGTCATAGAAAGACACGTTAAAATTTAGGGATCCCTAATACGGGTCATTTGACCTGTCACGGGTATCTGACCCGTCACAGGTCTGGTGATCCGGACAGGTATCTGACCTGTGACAGGTATTTTTGAGGAGGCCGGATCTGCACTAATATATAGGGGGGATTTGGGGCTGGGGCTGGTCGGGGATCGTTTTGCGATACGGGGGGATCTTGGGGAGGCCGTTTGCCGTTGTTTCCTTAAGATTTTTCACGCTCGCAGTCGCGATCGTGAGGGTGTAAGAAAAAATGAATATGGGTAATGGGGTCGGGGGGAAATTTTGATAGCGATCGGTTGCGGAAAAGCTCACGCAACAGAAACGAGAGATAAAAATTGAATCGAGTTAATCATCAATAAGATATTAGATACATTCTATAAAATTATTTGATCGTTGGGATTACGATGGGAATTATTGAAGACATCAATAGATGCGTTAATGGGACACCACAACTTGACGAATCACTATCCTCACTTCTAAAAAATGTGATGAACTCTCAGTTATCCGAAGATCCTGCACCAAAAAATTATTTTTATGTTACTCACATTACGAATCCTACTCAAACTTATTTTTCCAGATTACATCCGGAAGTTAGGAAACCTCCCGAAATTGCACGCAAACTCGCTCGCGGAAAACAGTTGCATAAATTTGCAAGTATCTGGTTTAAAAATCTCCCGGATTTTTATGTTGAAGAAGGTCTGCTTGATGGTGCGTGGGCTGGAGTACCCGGAGCACGTGGCAAAATTGATCATCGAATTGGTGATTCATTGATTGAATTTAAAACAAAACCAGAACCCCCAAACACCCCAGAAGAAATTGTGTTAAAGTATCCTCAGGACCTTGAACAGATAGCATTCTATTCTGTCATGCATCCATCGAATCCGATAAAAAATTATTTGGTTTTCATGCGTGATTCGTCCCCTTATGAAATCAAGGCTTTCAGAATTGATATTAAGGACAAAGGAACTATCAAATCGGTTTTACTTACAAGAATAGATCTCCTCAATAAAGCTATAGGCACAGAAGATCCTTCCAAATTAGGTCAGTGTAGGTATTTTGAAACCGGGTGTCAGTTTAATATTCCTGGTCATTGTTCCTGCGCTGATATGCCCCCGCTTAATATCGCACCACTAGTGAGGTCATTAGAAATTACTTACGATGATGAATTCACTCAAAGATTGATTCAGGCTAGAGACGCATCAAAAGCCCCAAGAGTGTTTTGTCTTTCGACACGGGACATTATTGCTCCAAGAAAACATTACATGGAAATGGTATCAGGTTTGGAATCGTCATATAACAGCGATGAAATTGATGAATACAAAGCATGGTTATGGGCATCGCTCGGTATACTGAAGCGTCAACAAAATATTGATCTGGATAGTACTGAACGTCAATCAATAATGGAATCACAACGGGATCCGCGTGCCAGAATCACTTTTCGATGGATGAAAATCAAGAGCTCGGTTCATCCAGAAGGAGAAATTGTCCCATATCTCGAAAAGGTTAGTACCTCCGATAGTATGAAATTTACAAAACCATCGCAATATCATTTAGCAGAATTGGGAATTATTTGCGCAATGCATGGGAAAAACAAGGGACTGTTGATCAGAGTATTTCCGAATTTAGACAAGTATGTTCAAGTGATTCATGTTACCTATAAAAATTTGGATGAGATCACTCGCAAAGTAAAATCTATTATTGAAAATACCGAAGAAGCAGAAAAACAAGAGGATATCTCTTCACTACCCTATTGTCCCACATTTATGAATGATGACGAGAATTGCCCGCTCATGTCACAATGTTGTGCTAATGGGGAGAAAGGCTGTAAGTAACTTTTTTTTCAAATCGATATAAATAGAAAATAATATCGATAAGATATTCACTCCATCAAAATAATATCCCACGTGAAGAGTATGTCAAAATATTCAGTATCTTTGGTATACCCAGATACACCTGGTAAAGATCCAACAACGGATGATCTTTTGTATTACGGACCATTTGCAAAAAATTTAGCGAATAGCATTCAAAAAATGTTTAATCCAAATGGGTTTGTAATTTCTATAAATGGGGATTGGGGTTCAGGAAAAACAACGATTTTAAATTTTACAAAATATTATCTAGAAAAATTGCCCAAAGAGTCTCAACCTATTGTTATTGAATTTAATCCATGGTGGTTCTCAGGTCGAGATGATTTAATTCGTCAATTCTTTGTTCATTTTGGCATCGGCGTCAGTAAAAACTTAACAAACGCAAAAGAAATTACCAAATTAATTGGACAATATCTGCTTACATTTTCATCAACGGTAATGCCAAATCCAGTCCATTCGCATATCGTAAAAAGTTATTATGATAGTATAGAATTTGTTGAAACGCAATTTGATCCTGATAAAAAAAGTATTCGTGAACTCAAAGATGAAATAAAAGAGAAGATATCCGCTCAAGGAAAAATATTAATAATAATTGATGACATCGATCGTCTGAATTCTGAAGAGATATCTCAATTATTTCAAGTTATAAAAACAGTGGCGGATTTTCCTAATGTTGTATTTCTCCTTTCATTTGACAAAAAAATTGTAACAAAAATATTGACTGAAGTACAAAAGATACCCGGCGAAGAATATTTAGAGAAGATTATTCAAGCCCAATTTGACATTCCATGCCCTGAAAAAGAACAAATTAATAACGTTCTTTTAAACAAACTAGAATTACTATTTGCAAATTATGATCACGCCTTTTTTAAGGATCAGGATTGGCTCGACATATTTACTAATGGAATATCACAATTAATTGAAACACCACGCGATATTAATCGGTTTATCAATACCCTTGATGTTACATATTCTGCCGTTGCTGGTGAAGTGAATCCAATAGATTTTCTTGCCATCGAAGCAATTAGGATTTTCCAACCAGAAACGTACAGTATTATTCGAAATAATGCATCTGCATTTATGGGATATGGGACAAATTACGACCGACAAAAAGAGTATGAGAAAAAATTTTACGAAGATTATCGGGATTTATCAAAGAAAAAATCATATGCAATTGATAATATCTCGACTCGCCTTTTTCCAAAATATTGTGAGAAAATAAATAAGAATTATCCACATAATTGGAGAAAAATGAGGCGAGATTTACGTTTGTGCTCACCAGAAATTTTTCCTACTTATTTCTGGATGACAATCCCTCCGCACCAATTCTCAAAAAAGGAGATTCAACAGTTTATTTCATTAATGTCAGAACCGATAGAATTTAAAAATAAAATAATGGAATCCATAAACGAAGAGGGATACAAAGCCATACGTCAAGTAAACTATATTTTTTCTCGCTTGACCGATCACGCAGAAAATGATATTCCTTTAAAAGATATTAACTCAATTTTACCAATATTTTATGAAATATCCGATGAGATATTAATTTATCAAGACCAGTTATCTCTTGATGCCTATCGGGGAAATGAATTAAAAGACGACGAATTTATTCGAGAGATTTTACTTTCAAGATTAAAAGAACCAGAACGAAATAAACTATTATTGGAAATCATTCAAAAATCAAATACGTTAAATTCAATTACAATCGATATTCGTGGTTTTTCTGAAGAGGGGGGAAATCACACATGCAATTTGGGATCTCAGCAAAATGATCAAATGCTCTCTACTGAACATCTCAAAGACCTTAAAATTGCATTGATGCAAAAATATGAGACGTTATCACATTCGAAGGCGTTGTTAAAATGTCCGTATCTTTCATATATGCTTGATTCTTGGATTTTATGGGCAGAAGATAAAGAGAAATGTCGGAATTGTGTTCAATTATTATGTAAAGATGATATGAATTTTGTAAAAATTCTTGAAAAATTTGCGAGTGTAACGATTCATGCAGATGCAAATGGTATATGGATAGAAATTGAGTATAATTTAAAACGCATCGAAAATTTTTTTGGAATTAATGGTATTGAATATAGAGTGATAACTATCAAAAATAACAAAAACCTATTTAATGAATTATCAGGTCGACAAAAAAGTGCTATTGAACATTTTTTAAAGGCGGTAGAAACAAAAAAGGAGAAAGATAAAGATGAGAATAGGTTCATTATTGACTAAAAGTCTACATTGTTAATTGGAGATTATGATCATTTTTTATAACGATTTGTTAATCCGAAAATTTCCACTTAACTTCTATAGTTCAGTCTATGTGTTACCTCTTAGTCAAAGAACTATCTTTGGAAAGTTCTTCTTCATGAAACATTTCCGCTCCATCAATAAACTCATGGCTCCGCCATGAGTGAACAAAAATTGCGCGAAAACCTTTCAATTTCGCCCTTCACCCCGACCCCCTTATATCCCTTGAAATTCCAACTAACAATTAAGCAATGAAATTCACCCACATCGCCGACACCCACCTCGGCCTCGCCGCATTCAGCCGTCTCGACCCCGCGGCAGGGATGAACTTGAGAGTGTGTGAGACAAATCTACAACAACTTCCTCTCTGTAAACAATAAAGGTATAAAAGAAGTCTATATACGTTAATCCACCGCCACTGAAGAATTTATAAACCAAAAATAATACAAATGATGTAGTGATGTGGGTTTAACATTTAATTAACCATTTTCCATTTTATGCTTGAAATTATAATATCAAATTTATAACAAAACGAAAAATGATTATGGTTTCTTATCTTTAATCACTCCGATGTATACTAACAAACCTAAAATAATCCCAATTAAACATGTGACAATTGTTATAATATTTGAAAAAATACCTGAAATGAAATCAATAAACTTAAAAATAGGTTTTTCAGGTATTTCATCAAATATCGTCTTGTTTTCATCAATTGCTTTTCCATCAGAAATTGATCTTATCCCAGATGTGACTGTCGGGTCCGTTATTGTGAACCCATTTTTAAGTATTCCAATTCCACCATACGGATTAATGACCATAACATTATAATCTCCTGAAATTTTATGAGTTAAATCAAAATTACATATAATGTTATCTGGAGACATAATCGAGATATTAGTTGCAGTTATCTCGGATCTTCCATTAAGTTCCATAATTTCAAGTGCATTATTGCCGGAGCTTGTTATATAAACATAATTACTATTTACAAAGACATTGTTGGGACGTTCTAATGATGCACTTCCCGATTTTTTAGAAATACTGCTTATATGTATGGGTATTGTCGGGTCTGATACGTCAAGGATCTCTAGTGTATTACTTCCAATATTAGTCACAAATGCATAGTTATCTGATACGAAGATGCTAGTTGGTTTATTAATTATTGTGCCACTGTAGTCATCAGTAATTCTGGCCACATGTTTAGGAGCATTTGAATTTGATACATCAATAATTTCAAGTGCATCATTTCCATAACTCGTAATATACGCGTAATGACCTGATACGTATATATTACTTGGTTCATCAAGGAAGGGACTTTGAGATCGTGTGGAAGGGTACCTTACGCCTACCAAATTATATCCATTAATATTGCCCTTGGGCTTAGGATTTTTTGGATTTGATATATCAACGATTTGTAGTGCATTACTTCCAGAACTTACGATATATGCATAATCGCCGGACACGAAAACTTTTACAGGTTTTTCAATCAGAGCACCATTAGCACCACTGGCTAAATTGCCAACTTGTATTGGATTTGCCGGATTCGATATATCTAGTATACTTAATGTATTGCTTCCACTGCTTGTAATATATGCATAGTTCCCAGATACGAAAATGCTACTTGGTTTATCCATAAGACCTTCATTGAAAAATCTTCCAATAAACATCGGATTCTTTGGATTTGATATATCAATTATTTCGAGAGAATTACTGCATTTACTTACAATAAAAGCATAATTTTGGGATACAAAAACACTGCTAATGAAGGGAGCAATATCTCCTTCATAACCAAAAATAGAGTCGTATGAATAATAACGATTATAATTCTCAGAGTTTTGGGAATGCTGGCAATGACCATATGTATATGTACTCAGAATAATTGGTACCATCGAATTAGATAAATCTACAATTTTTAATGAGTTTGGACTAGCAATATACGCATTGTTTCCTGAGACAAAAATGCTGCTCTGATCGTAATATGGATCTTCATTCGCACCTAAAATTATGCTTCCTCTATAATCTAATGGAGAATTTATCGGAATTAAATTAACTTTTACACCAGAAGTATAGTTTTCACCATGTATATTTGTAGTAATAATTTTATTATTTGTCCCAGTGGAAGGTACAATTTCATTTACATTAATGTTTGCGACGGATACTTTAATTGTCAGATAAGCCCTATCGGAAATATATCCGGCTTTATTTCCGGCCCAGTGTTCAACTGTGTAAATACCAGGTAAGTTATATGTATGTTTCGGATTTTGACTATCGAAGTCGTAAGTCCCATCACCAAAATACCAATACCAATCTGTAGGACCATTTGTTGATGTATCAGTAAATTGTACGGTTAATGGAACATATCCAGATATCGGGGACGCACTAAATCCCGGAACCGGCATTTGAGTTGTTGCGGAAGCCGCAGCCGCCGGGATGAACAAGGTGGTAATAATAATAATTAAATAAATTTTTTTTGTGGATATATTTAATTTAGTTAAATAGGGGGTAAAAAAGTACAAGGGAACACCAACTAATGCGGAAAAATATTTTACACCAACATATATATCCATTTTCAAATGCTCGTTTAGAGTTATTTCACAATCATTAGATTCTCGAATCGAATTTAAAATATTAAATATATATAAAATGTTTATAATTATTAAATAGCAGGTAATTGAGAATTTTCGCCCATAGACATTTCTCCGTGACATGTACCATTGCAGAATTGATGAATGTTGGCTCTGTGCAAAGGATGATCTCCTTTTGGAAATCTTCACATCCCTTGAAATTCCATTAGGGATTACAGAATGAAACTCTTCCACATCGCCGACACCCACCTCGGCCTCGCAGCGTTCTCTCGGTTAGACCCAGAGTCCGGCATGAACCTCCGCGAAAAACAAATCTATGAAAATTTCCTATTAGCGATAGATACAATAATCAAACAAAAACCCGATGCCCTCATCCACGCCGGCGATCTCTTTGACGTAGTAAAACCAAAAACCAAAGCCTACACGACAGTATTAGACGCATTGGGCCGGCTCCACGCTGCCGGCATCCCGGTAATAATAATCGCCGGCAACCACAGCATGACGAAGACCCGGTACACCTCAAGCCCGTACGAAGTGCTGGGTTACCACCCCTCCCGGCTCATCGCTGCCTACCGGTTCCGGTACGAGAAGATAGAACTTGGCGACACAATGTTCCACCTCATCCCCAACATGCTCCGGGTCGAAGACTACCGGACAGCCTATGATCAGATTGATCTAAGCCAAAAACACAACAACGTGCTCGTGACCCACGGGCTCGCGACCGCAATAAAAGACAAGCGGCTCGCAACGGTCGCAGAACATGAGCTCGACAGCACCATCCTGAGTGAAAACTTCGATTACATTGCGCTCGGCCACTACCACCGCCAGTGCCAGATCACGGACAATGCATGGTACGCGGGCTCTGCGGAATTTCTCACGTATGGCGAGATCCGGGATACGAAAGGCGGTCTCTGCGTGGACCCGGGGAGACACGAGGTCCGGCACCTTGACCTGCCGAAGACACCGATGGCGGACCTCGGGACAGTCAAATGCCAAGGGGTGCACCCCGGGGATATTACGGAAGAGATCATTGCCCGGGTCACAAAAGAAAACCTGCCGCAATTTGCGATGGCGCAGGTGACGCTGGACGGGCTCTCGCGGGAGCACGGGAAAGGGATCGATACGCGTGACCTTGCCGGCATCCGCGAGAATTTGCTCGACCTGAAAATCCGGGTGAAAAAAGAGGAAGAGGACACTCCAGTACCGCTCCAGCAGGACATCCGGATGATCGATTACCTGCAGGAGTTTGGTGAGTTCATCGGCAAGCAGCAGCTCTCCGCGAAACAGAAGGAGTTCGCACTCGCACGCGGGAAAGAAGTCCTCCAGTCCGTGATGGACGAGCACCGGGGGACAGGGGAATGATCCTCGACCGCCTTATCATCAGGAACTTCAAGCGGTTCCGTGACGAGGAGATCCAGTTCAAAGACGGCATCACCGGCATCCTCGGGAACAACGGCACAGGCAAGTCGAGTCTCGTTCAGGCCGTCTTCTTTGCGCTCTATGGCGTGCAGGCAACCGGGATCGCGGCGGACTACATCGTCTCCGCGTTCGCGGGCCCGAAAGAAAAGTGCGAGGTCCGGCTCGACTTCCGGATCGGGGGCGACAACTTCACGGTCCTCCGCACGTTCAAAAAGGGAAAGACGGTCAGCCACGATGCAACCATCCACAAGAACGGGAAGCTGATGGCAACGGGCGTCAGCCAGGTGGAGGAAGAGGTGAAGCGGACGCTCGGGATGGGCCCGGTGGATTTCAAAAACACGATCTATGCCGGCCAGAAAGACCTCCTCACCCTTTTGGAGAACACACCCGGCAAGAGAAAAGAGTGGTTCCTCCGGGCGCTCGGGATCGATTTCCTGAACACCGAGAGCCAGAAGATCTTAAAAGAAGATATCGACAAAAAGGCCGCAGAACTCCAGCGGAAGGAAGGTGAGCTCTCGGCCATGGCCGGCCGGCATAACGAAGAAGAACTGGTACGCCTTGAGGCCATGACTGCCGGTTTTGCCGCCGCCATCAAAGAGCATGAGAAGAAGAAGGTCGTCCTCGCGCAGCAGCGGGAGACGCTTGACGCGGAACTCAAAGTCCTTGCCGAGAAGAAGGTCGCGTATAACCGCCTCCTCCAGCAGCAGCAGTCACTCCAGCGGGAACGGGACGCGGATACTGCACAGGCAAAGCAGCTCGAAGCCGCCATCGCCCTCCTCGCGGACGAGGAGACCGAGTACCACAACATAGAGAAAGCCGCCGGGCAGTACGAGGAGATCAGCCGGCGTCTTGACGGGCTCCGGGAGAAGAAGGCCGAACACCTCCGGCTCACCGCAGAGCTCGGGTTTGCCACAAAGGAATCAGCAGATCTGGCGGCACGGGTCGAACGGCAGCGGGGCCAGATCCGGGAACTGGATGATGAGACGAAAAACCGGGCTGCGCTCGTAGCACAGGTCCGGGCCGGCCTTGGCACCACGCAGGACATTGCGGAGGACCGGCTCGAACAGGCAATCAGTTTCCGGCTCGCGGAGATTCACAAGCGGACCGGCACCCTTGCCGCCCAGCTGGGCCGGTACCGGGAAGAGCGGGAGAAGTACCTCGCGGACCAGAAGACGATCCGGGACGCCGGGGCGGACGGCATCTGCCCGCTCTGCCGGCAGAAACTCGGGGACCATTTCGGGAACCTCGATGCGGAGTTCAACGCAAAGGTGCAGGAACTTGCCGACAAGGCGGTTGCCGATCTCGAACGGCAGGAGAAACTCGCAGGAGAGAGACGGGCGATCGAGGGGCTGAGACCGTTACTCGATGCGATCCGTTCCCTTGACGCGAAACTCCGGCTGCGGGCCGGGTATGATACCGTGCTCGCCGGGCTCGTGGAACAACGGGAGACGAAAGGAAAAGAGCAGCAGGCACTTACCGGAAAAATAGCACTGCTCGCATACGA
>Ga0153915_10000411_pt1 | contig 39158 bp, 36 predicted proteins | sample Opewatmetagenome_2_FD_107003 | JGI IMG/M metagenome (GOLD analysis project Ga0153915, IMG submission 107003) | Freshwater wetland microbial communities from Ohio, USA - Open water 3 Core 3 Depth 3 metaG | ecosystem: Environmental > Aquatic > Freshwater > Wetlands | place: USA: Ohio, Lake Erie...
CCTTGTAAGTATATGGTTTCAGGTCTATTTCACTCCCCTCATCGGGGTTCTTTTCACCTTTCCCTCACGGTACTAGTTCACTATCGATCTAAAAAAGTATTTAGCCTTACCAGTTAGTTCTGGCAGATTCGCTCAAGCTATTCGTGTCTTGAGTTACTCAAGAATAACAATCAAAGAGATGTGAAATTTTCAATCACTGGGCTATCACCATCTATGGCTCTTCTTTCCAGAAGATTAATCTAATAACACATTTTGTAACTCCTCTAGATAAATCTACATTGTTATCTTACAACCCTCATTCTCTTGCGAGATGAGTTTGGGCTCTTTCCTTTTCGCTCGCCACTACTTAGGAAATAACTATTGTTCTCTTTTCCTCCAGGTACTGAAATGTTTTGCTTCCCTGGGTGTGCAAATCTACATCAAGTGTAGAAATTCTTCGGGTTTACCGAAGAGGGTTTCCCCATTCAGAAACTTCCGGATCAAAGGTTGCTAGGCACCTCCCCGAAACGTATCGCCGCCATGCCACGTCTTTCGTCGCCTTTTTTAGTCTAGGCATCCACCATATACTCTTATATTTCCTATTAGGAAATATGAAAACCAAAACCACTAAAAATTAGTGGAAGAAAAAATATTTTTTAGAAACCGCTTTCCCAAAAATATTTTTAACTTTTTATTTTGCATTCCGTTTCCAACTCGATTAAAAGACCCTAAAAATAGGATAACAGTTGAGTTGGAACAGCATTCAGTTTTCAAATATCATTTCGATGTCTTATTAAAAAATCCGCTTTAAGAAGGCGGACAAAAGTAAAACCTATTAGAGATTACTCTTACCGCTTATTTAACTGGTTATTATTTATTAACATCGTGATTTGTATCTTATACTAAACACAAAAAAAAGTCAAGAGGTTTGTATATAGCAAAATAAACTTTATTTTATACGCTTATTTATAATAGTATTTACAAAATACATATATAATGTTCAATTGTCTTGAAACTAAATATGAAAAGTCTACTATGAAAAAACGTTATTTTTTTACAAAGAAAGTTTGGCTGTTACGTAACGGAAGTTTAAAACAACCAGGAAGAAGAAATAATAAAAATTCTAGAGAGTAATTTCTTTGCAAAAACCCGCAACAAAATGTTGCGGGTTTATTTTTAAAAATTTTTTGAAAAATAAAAATACAATTTTATTATTTGATATAAAATTAAAATGCGTCGAGTAACTCGACGCATTTTAAAATAAAATATTAAAGAAATTATTTCATATCTCTTCCAACTTTTTCTATAACACGAGAAGCTGCTTCTTTTCCACCAAGACCAAAAGAAAGTCCAAGAGCAATAGCTAATGAAGCAATAAGACCTGTAAAAATTATTTGCATAAATGAAGTTGCTATTCCAAGTTCAGAAAGAGCAATAATAAATGCAAACCCCCAAACAGCATAACGACAGATTGAACCTATCATATTTGCTTGATTTAATTTTGCCATTTTAGCTGATGCAAAAATAATTTTATCTAAAGCTTTTGCCAAGAATGCGGCAATAATAAGAATAAAGGCAGCAATGATAACTTTAGGAAGATAAAGTACAACTGTTGTTCTTAAGAAATCATTTACCTGAGTAAGACCAATTATTTCTAATGATGCCATTAGAAATACTATTATGATAAACCATTTTATAATACCACCAATGAGATTTCCTACTGTTAATTTGATACCTGTAGTTTCTCTAAATTTTTCCATCCCTGCACTATCAAAAAGTTTATCAAGCTTAATTACTGATATTACTTTTTCTATAGCTTTACCTGTAACTCTACCAAAAATCCAACCAACGATAAACAAAATTATTGCACCTAAAAGACTTGGAATAAAATTAATAAACCCATACCAAAGACTTAAAAGTGATTCGCTAAACATAAATCCCCAATTTGACATATTTTTTTAAAAAATAAAATATTAATAATAAATTCGACTAATAATAAATTAAATTAATGTTCGACTAGTTTTATATGTATAATTTGCTAGCTGACCATTATCTATAATTTTTTCGTGTGGTAAATCCAAAATGTCACAAACTAACTTATCATACATATCTAAACGATATCTAAATTCTTCACTATTGAAAATCACATAATCAAGTTCTTTACCAATTTCAGCTTCCAATCCTTTAATGATTTGATTAATAGTATTCTTTCTTAAATTATCACCAACTAAAAGAATATCAACTCGCCTTTTTTTATCTTCACCAATAAAGACACCTGCTGTGATCATAAGTTTAACTTTACCAGCTGGACGAAAACGATCTTTTAAATCATCTTGTACAAGTAATGTTGGATCAATCAAAACATCTCTTATTGATGAAAGATATCTAAAAGAAGAATTTAAAAAATATCCATTAACTTTCTTCTTAGCTCCACGACTTCCCTCTTTTGTAATAATTTTATTTTTAATAAAGCCCATAGAAAGAAGCGCATTAATTTCTTTTCTTACGTTGCTTTTAGTTACACGACTTCGACTGACAACATCTTCAATCTCAAAAACTGCTTCACTGTTCAACAGGAAAAGACGCATAATTCGCACTCTCGCCTGACTTCCAAATAGCTTTGCTAATATATCCATATTTATATTATACACCAAATAGAAAATGCCCTGCAAGTAAATATTTGCAGGGCATTTTCCTACTACTTACTTAAAAGTTAAATTTCAAGTAAATTGTTTTCTTATTTAAGAGTAACCTTAGCACCAGCTTCTTCAAGTTTTTTCTTTAAATCTTCAGCTTCTTCTTTTTTCATACCTTGTTTAAGCATCGAAGGTGCTCCATCTACTAAATCTTTAGCTTCTTTAAGTCCAAGAGCAAGAGCTTCTTTAACTACTTTCATAACTGCAATTTTTTGTTCTCCTGATTCTGTAAGTTCAACATCAAATGTACTTTTAGCTTCTGCAGCTTCACCAGCTCCACTTGCTGCTGCTCCAGCAACAGCAACAGCTGCTGCAGAAACTCCAAATTTTTCTTCTAAAACTTTTACTAATTCATGCAAATCGATAACTGACATTTCTTCTATTTTTGAAACGATATCTTTAAATTTTGCAGGAACTTCTACTTTTGTTTCTTCCATATTTTTTTAAAAATTAAATAATAATAATTTATGCTTTATTTTGTGCTATTTGATCAAGCACAACTGCAAATCTTTGTATTGGGGAATTAATAAGATTAACAAACATTCCACGAAGAGTTTGAAGTGAAGGAATTGTTGCAATAGAGAGCATCTCTTCTGCATTTTTATACTTCCCTTCAAAAACTCCACCAATAATAGAAATATTATCTTTGTGTCCTTTTTGAAAAGAATAAACTTCACGAGCTGGAGCAATTACATCTTCTCCATAAGCAACAGCTACTTGCCCTTCTAAGTTTGGAAGTTCACCTTCTATTCCTTTTGTAGACAAAGCTCTTTCAAGTAATGTTTTCTTTGAAACTTTATATCCTATGTTTTCCTTTTGTAATCCTCTACGAAGTTCATTAACATCAGAAACTTTTAACTTATCGAATTTTACAAAAACAACAGAATTTGCATTTTTAAGTGAATCTTCAAGTTCACTTACTACTTCTATTTTCTTTTGTTTTGAAATCATATTGTTTTTTATTAAATAAAAAATAACCCTTTCGGGCCGTCGTAGTTGTACTTCAAAAAAGAAGTTCGACCTCGGTGAGAAATTAAGACGTAAGTCACTCACTTTCTACGGCTACAGCAAGATATTATCATATTTAAGAATAAAGTCAAACAAATATTATTTTAATGAATTTATAAAAATCATTAAAATAATTCCAAACACTAAAACACCAATAAATGATAATATAACTTTAATTGATCTTTTGTTAATCATAAGTACATAATAACACAAAAAGCATCAAAAAGATGCTTTATGAGTCAAGCGATAATTGAAACACATAATAAGAATTAGAAAATGAAAAAATTATTGTTTCATCCCAAAGACTTACTTTGATAAATTTTAGATTTAAATAAAAATACCCTTTTCCTGTTTGGGTTGAAAAATAAATCTCCAAAGTTGCTCCTTTCTTTGAAATTTTTTCTATGTTTCCTGAATATGTTTTTTTGAGGGATTCAAATTGAAGTTTTTTAAATTTAAATAAATAGCTCTCATCATCTAATGATGGAGGTGGTAGAACTATTATTTCTTCATTCATATTAAAAAATTTATTCAAAGCTATATTACAACAGTCTTTCATTAAAAGCAAATATTTAGTAATATAAAATATATGAAGAAATCGGGCTCAGCAATGCTAATATTCTCAGATATAATATCTTTTTTGGTGGCCTTTTTTGTCTTAATTTTTATAAGATTTGGCCCAAATAATTATCTAGATATTATTGAGTCTCACGTAATCCCTTTTGCGATTCTTTTAGTATCTTGGATTTTTATATTTTATATTTTTGGACTTTATAATATTTTTTTTATTAAAACAACTGCTGTTAATTTACAAAGATTTTTTATTTCAATAATAATATCTTTTTTTATTGGAATATTATTATTTTATTTTGTTCCAATATTTGGAATTACACCTAAATTAAATTTATTTATTCAAATAATTCTCTTTGGAACTTTTTCATATTACTTACGATTTTTAATTTATAAAAAAACAATTCTTTTAATACACAAACCTGTCATCTTTGTAGGTTCAGACAATCATATTTCTGAACTTATAGATATAATACAATCTAACAATCAACTTGGTTTTAGTGTTATTGGAACTTATAACAAAATAGAGGAAGTTTCTAAAGAAAATTTAATTAAAAATCTTATTATTATTTTTGATAAAATACCAGAAATTTCAGATAAAGATATTATAAATTTTTATGAAAACAAAATTGAATTTATAGACATAGTTGAAGCTTACGAAAAACTCTTACAAAAAATTCCAATTGATTTAATAGATAAAAAATGGATTATAGATAATATAAAAATAAAAAGCGATACTTTTATTAAAAAAATTTTTAGATTTTTTGAAATTATATTATCTATATTTATCTTAACAATATCTTCCCCGTTAATAATAATTATGATAATAGCTAGACTTATTGAAGACGGAAAACCTGTTTTCATTAAACAAAAAAGAGTTGGCGAAAATGGAAAAATATTTGAAATATATAAAATAAGAAGTATGGTATCTTTATGTAAAGATGGATCTGCAGAAAATAATGGTCCAGTATGGTCTACTGGTAAAAACGATCCAAGAATAACACAAGTTGGAAAAATAATTCGTAAGTTACATGTTGATGAAATTATTCAGATGATAAATATTATAAAAGGAGATATTGCTTTGGTTGGACCTCGTCCTGAAAGACCAATATTTGTAAATGAATTAGAAAAAGTAATTCCCTATTATGAATTTCGTCATATTATAAAACCTGGCTTTACTGGATGGGCACAAATAAAATACAGATATGCTAGAAGCATAGAAGATTCAAAAGAAAAATTTGAATATGATTTGTATTATATAAAAAATAGAAGTTTATTCCTTAATATAGAAATAATACTAAAAACAATAAGAATAATATTTACTCATTAAATTCAAAATGGAAAAAATTAAAAATTTTCTCTTTATAAATACAAATACAAAACAAACTGTCATTAAAAATACTTTTTGGCTTTTTGTTGGTGAAATGGGAATAAAAGTATTAAAGGCATTAATTTTTATTTATGCTATTAGAAAGTTAGGGACAACACAATGGGGACTTTTTTCCTACGTTTTTGCAATAATGACTTTTTTTAATATTATTTCTGACATCGGATTAAACTCTGTTTTGACAAAGAAAACAGCTTTGAATGATAGTAATCAAAATAAATATATATCTACTAGTTTTATACTTAAATTAGGATTATCTTTACTTTCAAGTTTAGCATTATTATCTGTTTTGTTTTTTATAAAAGATGATAATATAAAAAATCTTATTCCAATAGCTACAATACTTTTATTTTTTGATACAATGAAATGTTTTGGTTTTTCTCTAAATCAAGCTTTTGAAAAAATGGAAATCGAAGCTATTATTAAAATAACATCTTCTTTAATTTTAATAATTTCTGGATTTTTCTTTATAAAAACAAATCCTACAGCTTCTTCATTATTCTATGCCTATGTTCTTTCTAGTGTTTTAGGAATATTTATTTTATTTTTAAATTTAAAAAAATATTTTAAAAATATAATTTCTAATTTTAGTAAAAATTTACTCTTTCCTATTTGGAAAGAAGCTTGGCCAATAGGAATAGCTGCGGCATTAGGAACTATTATGTCTAGTATAGATATAGTAATTCTTGGGTGGTTTAATTCAACAGAACAAATAGGATTATATTCGACTGCGCAAAAACCAATACAAGCACTTTGTTTAGCTCCATCTCTTATTGGAGTTGCCTTGCTTCCTGTTTTTTCTAGATTCGCCTTAAACAATAAAGAAAAAATGAAACATACCACAAAAAGAATGGTCGCGTGGTCATATTTTTTTACAATTCCTATTGTAATATTTTGTATTTTATTAGGAGGTCCTATTTTTTCTTTTATTTTTGGTCATGAATATGATGGAGCTATTTTAATATTCAAAATAATGTCTCTCACTATTATTACAAGTGCTCCTAGTTTTATTATTAGTAAAGCTATTTTTGCAGATGGTAATCAAAAAAAATTAATACAATTTATTCTTATTTCTATAATAATAAATACAATATTATGTCTTATAACAATTCCCTATTTAGGTATATATGGAGCTGCATTATCTGTAACCATTGCTCAGACAATTGGAAATATGTTTTTGATTATTAAATATAATAAATTATTAAATTAATTATCATTATAATGAAATGAAAAAGTTATTAAGCATTTGTATTCCAACATACGAAATGAGAGGATTGGGAACAGAATTTCTAAAAAATAGTTTTGATATATTATTCAAACAGACATTTAAAGATTTCGAGATTATTATTTCTGATCATTCAAAAAATAACTCAATTGAAAATCTTTGTAATGAATATAAAAATAAATTAGACATAAAATATTTTAGAAATACAGAAAAATTTGGCAATTTATCTTTTAATATTAATAATGCTATTAAAAAAGCTGAAGGAAAATTGATAAAAATATTATTTCAAGATGATTTTCTCTATCATGAAAAATCTTTAGAAGAAATTGTTAATAATTTTGATTTAGAAAAAGATAATTGGTTAATTACCTCCTGTATTCATTCTATTGATGGACAAAACTTTTTTAAACCATTTTATCCTAAGTATAATAAATTAATATTTTTAGGTAAAAATACAATTAGCTCCCCTTCTGTTTTGACAATAAAAAACAAACGGCCATTATTTTTTGATGAAAATATAATTTGGCTTATGGACTGTGATTATTATAAAAGATGTTATAATGAATTTGGAAATCCTAAAATATTAAACAAAATAAATGTTGTTAATAGAATCGGAAAACATCAAACAACAAATTATATTGTTAATAAAAAAATTAAATTAAAAGAACTATTTTATATTATTAAAAAATATGCTTATAACAGAATTATACAAAGGACAAGGATTGGGTAACCAATTAGCTTGTTACATAACAACTAGAGTTATAGCTTTAGATAAAGGGTATGATTTTGGGATAATGCACCCTGAAAGATTTAAAGGTGCTGATTTTTTTGATTTAAATTTCGGTAAAAAGGTTACAGGCGGTAGTAGTCCAGAAGGAGCTCCTCCTATTAAACTTCCTGAGGATATAAAACATTATTACGTGGAGAAAAAAATAATTCATAAAGAAAACGAGTCTGATATAAGAGGATATGATGAATATCTTATAAATATTAATGACAATACAAAAATAGATGGATTGATGCAAGGAGAAAAATATTTTGAGCATAGAAAAAATGAAATTCGAGAATGGCTAAAAGTAAAAGAAAAATATGAATGTTATGATTATTCTAATGATAATACCTGCGTTATTAATTTTAGAGGTGGAGAATATGCTAGATATAAAGATTTTTTCTTAAATGAAAATTACTGGAAAAATGCAATAAACCATATGCTTAAAATTAATAAAAATTTTAAGTTTATTGTTATAACTGATGATGTATATACTGCTAAAAAATTCTTTCCTAATTATGAGGTTAAACATTTTAGTATTGCAAAAGATTATGTAATTATAAAAAATGCAAAATACCTTATACTTTCAAACTCTAGTTTCGCTTGGTTTCCTGCTTGGTTAAATGAAAATCTAAAATTTTGTATAGCACCAAAATATTGGGGTAGACATAATATATCTGATGGATATTGGAGTTTAGAAACTAATTTAACAAAAGGATGGACATATCTTGATAGAGATGGAAATTTAAATGATTACGAATCATGTCTTTCTGAATTAAATAAATACAAGGAAAAAAATAAAGAATTATACATTGAAAAAGAAAATATTATAAAAAAGAAAACAATAATTTCCTCTCTAAAAAGGTCTTTAATGTTTTTATTTTTTGAAATAAGAAATAAAATATCAAATGTCTTTAAATAAAATCAAAAAAACATTAACAAAACACTGCCCTACTTTTATTAAAAATATAATAAAGTATTTTCTTAATGATATAAGAAATTTTATTGATTTTATAAAATCCCCTTTTCTTTTAATAAAAGAGAAAAATAAAAAAAAGAAATGGCTTTCTTTAGAAGAAATTAAAGATTATCGAAAAAATATAAAGATATACGATATTTTCACTTTTTTTAATGAATTAGACTTACTAGAAATAAGATTAAATATTTTAGACTCGTATGTAGATTATTTTGTTATTATCGAAGCTACGGAAACATTTTCAGGATTACCAAAAAAATTATATTTTGAAGAAAATAAAGATTTATTTAAAAAATGGGAACATAAAATAATCCATTATGTAATAAAAGATACACCAATTAACGAAGATGATTTGAGAAAAAGACTAGAAAATGAAAATATAAATAAATTAGATAAACAGATAATAATAAATAATCTTACAAGTGATAATGTTCCAAAAGGAGAAATTCATTGGTTAAAAGAATTTTATCAAAAAGAATCAATTAAAAAAGCATTGATTAGTTTGGATAATGATGATTTTTGTTTTATTTCAGATGTAGATGAAATATGGAACCCAGAATTACTTATTGATTATTCAAAAGATGACATCTTTAAATTAAAACAAGTTGCTTATTTTTACTTTCTAAACAATAGATCAAACGATAATTGGAAAGATTGGACTGGAACAGTTGCCACTAAATATAAAAAAATAAAAGATACTTGTCTAAACCATCTAAGGACAGATGGAAAAACAAAATACACAACATTAAATAATGGTGGATGGCATTTTACATTTCAAGGTGGTTCAAATAATGTAAATAAAAAACTTGAATCTTATGGACATCAAGAAATAAATACAACTGACATAAAATCAAAAATGAAAACTACAATTTCAAAAAACAAAGATATACGTGGTAGAAGAATAAAGTTCTGGATTGATAATAATAACTTACCAGAATATATAAAGAAAAATAGAAATAAATATAAAGATATGTTTAGAAATTAATATATCTTCCTAATAAAATTTTTAATGAAATTTGGTGTTATTTTATTAAAAATTAAAAAAGAATAAAAACGAAAATATGATTTTAAAATTCCTAAAAATCTATTTGGATAAAATTTTTGATATTTTTTAGCTAGATTCAAATCTTTTCTAGATTGATCTATTTTATTTTTAGAACTAATGCTTCCCTTTCTTAAAGTAAAGCTAATTAAGCATTCATGAAGATTATACATTTTTCCTTTAAGTCCAAGTTTTATCCATAAATCATAGTCTTCAATATGTTTAGCAGAAATATCTTCATTATAACCTCCCAATTCAAGAACTGTTTTTTTATTAAATAAAACGCTTGAATGAACAAAACAATTTTTACCTAAAATATTTTTTCTTATATCTTCATCTTTTTCTGGAAAATAATAATTAAAAGGAAAATTATTATTTTCATCAACAAATTTAGCACCAGAACCGATTAAAACATAATCTGGATTTTCTTCTAAAAATTCAAACTGCTTTTTTAATTTGTCTTTATTTATCCATAAATCGTCATCATCTATTCTAGCAATATAATCACCTTTTGATTTTTTTAATCCTAAATTTAAAGATTTTTGAATGCCTAAATTTTCTTTATTTTCTAATAAAATAATTCTTTCATCATCTTTTATAAATTCTTTAATTTGAAACAATCTATCTTTGTATAACCCATCATCTACAATAATCAATTCCCAATCTAAAAATGATTGTGATTTAACACTTTCTATTGATTTTTCTATACTTTTAGAATCTTTCCATGTTGGAAGAATAATACTAATTTTCGGGTTCATATTTATATATTAACGATAAAGCTAAAATAATCCAAAACCAATAAAAATGAAAACTATCATCAAAAAATATGGAAATAATTAAAGAAATTAAAGTACAAAAAAGAGAAATATTTATAATATTAATATTTTTTTTAAAACTATTTAATAAATTTTTAATAGCAAAAATTAAAATATAAATAAAACTCAATAAACCAAATATACCTCCCCATAACCATACTTGTATATAACTATTATGTGGCCCTGTATTTTCATAAAATCCATTATCTAATAATATGTTTGATTCCATGTGTGTATTTGGTCCATAACCAAAAGGACTTATAAAAATTTTATTTAAATAAAACAACCAAATTTCAAATCTTTTTTCAGAGAAAATATTTTTAGGTTGATTATGATTTTCAAATTCTTCTTGGAAAGAAAAATCATTTGTAGTATATTTGCGAAGATCCTTAATTACTTTAAATGAGTTTTCATCTTTAACCTCAGAATAAATCATTTGTTTTTGGCTGAATGTACTAAAAATACGACTCATTATCATGACTTTACCATTTTCAGGAACTAAAATTAAACCAAATGTAATTATTATAATAATTAATAATATAAAATTAAATATTTTTTTAAAATTAAAATTTTTATAAAAAAGAATAATACCCAAAGAAATTACTCCAAAAATAAAACTTAAAATTGCTCCTCTTGATGCTGTCCATAACAAAAGAGCTAATAAACCAGAAGAAAGAAAAATGTAAAATAATTTTCTCCATTTATTTTCTTCTTCTAACACAGATTTAGATATAAAGAAAATTAAAGGAATAAGCAGTATCTTGGAAAAAATATTTGGATTCATTGTTAAACCAATAAATTTAGTGTTTGCTTCTAAAAAATTATGGGTAAATAAACAATTCGGAAAAATAACAAAAATTACATAGATAACAGGAAATAATAAGGCGTATAAATATATTTTGTTATATTTTTTTGCATAAAAAATAATTAGTAAAAAAATAGTTACAGAAAAAACAAAAGTTCCAAACTCTAATATCATATTAAAAGTAATAGGTATCTTATTAAAAATGGATATTCCCCAACCCAACAATATTGAAATAACTAAACAAAATAATGCGGCTTTAATATTTTCAGGAATTGAATTTAAAAGAACTTTTATTTTTTTATTTTTAACAATATCAACAATAGTTAAAAAACATATTAAAATAACAAAAATTTCAAAAGGTTTCGGTATAAAAAATACACTAAAATTGCCAACCCTGAAAAGTAAAGATAAAATAGCTACTAAAATTAAATTTTGATTTATCTTTTCTAGAGAAAATTTTCCTATTTTATTTATCATAGCAAACTATATTATTATATAATATAAAATTTCTTTCTTAGACCATCAAAAACTCCTCTAAAAATATAGAGTGGCACTAAAACATTTCTATTTTTGATAGTATAATAAAAACAAGACCAAAAAATAAACAACGTAAAATAAAAATAAAACAATGTTTTGTGAAATAAATGATATTTTTGTAAATATTCTTTTATCAAAAATTGATTTCTTGTTGAATAATACAAAAATATTAGACTTACTTTATCACTAATAGGAAGTAATTTGTGAATTAAAGCATTTTTAACATAAATTACATTTGTATATAAAGATGCAATAAAACCATAAATTGTATCATCTCCAGCAATAAAAAATCTTTTATCGGGATATCCTATTTTAGATACAATATCTCTGTGTATTAACATTTCCTCAAAACAACCAATATTAATAAAGGTAAAATCTTTACCATTTTTAAAGGATAAATTCTTAAGAGACGTTGCTTTTCCAATAGCAACGTCAAATACATATTCCCAAATAAACTCTTTATTATTTAAATCGATTTTACTTGGATGAATACACTTTGATATATTTTTATATTCTAATAACTTTTCTAAACAATTATTTTCTGGAAAAACATCATCATCTAAAAACCATATCCATTCTGATCCACTATTATATGACATTTTTACTCCTTCATTAAAACCTCCAGCACTTCCAGTATTTTCCTTTAATTTAACATAAATAATATTTTTATTATTACTGAAATTATTTTTTATAAAATTTTCAGTTCCATCTGTTGAACAATTATCAATTATATAAATATTGTTAATTGGTAATGTCTGATTTAAAACTCCATTTATTGCATTAATAACAAGATTTTTTCTATTAAATGTTACAATAATTGCATCAACTTTTATTTTTAAATCAGTATTATTCATATTCTTATCCATTCTTTTAAAACTATATCATCTTTATTAAAAATCATAAATGGAAACCATTTTTTAGGAACAATAACTACTTTATTTTTATTATCTGAAAGCCAAGCTCCCCACCAAGAAAATGTACTATTGGGAATAATAAAATTTTTACATTGTGTCATTAAAAATAAATGACCTTCATTTTTTTCTCCTGTATATTGTTTATTTACAAACATTGTCGGAAATTCAAAATTCATATTTTCTTCACACCATTTTATATCATCAGAAAATACATATATTTTGTCTATTTTTGTAAGAGTTTTCATTTTTTCTATAGCTTTATTATAATACTCTTTTCCTACTATCTCATGATTTTTATTTCCAACATAATCCCCCCTTCTCACATGTACACACAAAGAATTACAACTCTTTATCTCTTCACCTAATTTGATTATCTTGTCTGAAAATTTATTTTTAAAAGTAAAATCTTCACGAATAATATCTTCTATACCTTCAAAATATTTCGGGCTTTGCCAATAACCATCTAAATAACCATTTGGTCCAATATTTAAAACATATGGATTAAAACAAAATGAATGCTCTACTCCTTTACTGAAAGATAATAATCTTAAACTTTCAAATATTTTACCTGATAATCCTTTAAATAATCTGTCTGTAAAACAAATATTTCTAAGTGGAACAATATCTGCCTTTATGTTAAAAACATCTAAATCATAATTCCTTAATGTTAGATTTAATCTAGGTGTAGTAATTGATAAAAAAGAAAGATCTAATTTTAAGGGAACATTATATTTTAAGGATAAAGCTCTTCCCAGTGTATACTGGAACATTTGATTACCCATTCCACCTTTTAATCTAACAATTATCATTTTATATTACTTGTTTCTATATTTTTAATATATTCTTCAAAATCTTTATTGAAATTTAACTCTTGTAGTTTATGTGCGAATTTTAAAGAATTTTCATTAAGAGGAGCTATACCAAGAGCCTTTTTAAGAAAAAGTCTTGCTTGATTATAATCTTTTTTATAAACAAATAATTGAGAAAAAACAACATATGCTCTTGGATCATTTGGGCTAAGTTTTTCTGCTTTAATAAGACTGTTGTAAGATTGATCCCAAATATTATTATCTAAATGTCCAAGAAGAAACATTTTAAAAGATAAAAGACTACTTAATACTACATATGAATTATAAGAATTTGGTTGTTTTAAAATATCTTTTTCTAAATTTCTTGTAATAGAATCAATTTCATCCAAAAAAACTGCCTTATTTGATTCATTTATTTTATAAGCATTTTCTATATATAAATTTAACTTTTTATTAGCCATATCTGTGGAATCTTCAATGCCACCAAAAAAAGATATTTTCTGTAATCCTTCTCTTGTCATTTTTGTTTCTGATAAATTTCTATTGAAAAATAAATTGCCCCATTTAGTAGCTTCTTTCCATGGCAAATATGAAAATATAATAAACATTATTATTAAAATAACAATAAAAATAAATGAAAAAATATTTTTAAGATTTTCATTATTAATATTTATATTCCAATATTTTAAAGATAAACACATAGCCATACCTATAATCAAGAAAAACATAAAATATGTTACGACTGTATCAAAAATGAAAAGATTTTGGACAAAATATCCAAATAAAATTCCTATAATAGTAATTCTTAATATTTTAAATTGTTCATTTTCTTCATTATCATTAAATTTAAATACGGAATAAAAAATAAAAAATAATAAAACAAAAAATGAAATTAATCCTAAAATACCATTATTTGATAAATATTCCCAAATAATATTGTGTGGTTTAGATAAAAATTCAACATTATCACCCATTTCTGACTCTCTATATTCTCTATGATATAAATAACCAAAATTATCAAAACCAAAACCAAGCAATGGTCTTTCTAAAAAACCTTTTCTTGCAATATCCCAAGCAATAAAACGATTTTCTCCTTTAACTTCAACAAAAACCTTATGCAGATTTGAATCTGGATTTACAAAGTTTAAACTACCACAAAAAAGACCTGCGGAAAAAATAATAAAAATTATTAAACCAGTTATTTTAATAATTTTTCTTTTAGAAAAAATAAGGAAAAAAGAAAAAATAACAAAGAGAGAAACAAAAAGACCTAATGTTGCACCATTAGCAGATCCTAAAATTAACATAGGATTATGAATAACATCTTTAAAACCTGTTTTAGAAAACAAAATTCCTATATTAAAAAATAAAGGACATGTAATAATAAACAAAGTTGAAATAGCTATAAAAACTTTTTTCCATATATTTTTGTAAAAAAATAAGAGACAAACACCAAAACAAACATTAAATATAAGATATGCTCCTGCATATGAACTATTCCCTATCGTAGAACTATGATCTCTAAAAATTCTTATAGAAGAAGCATCTGTAAAAGAAAATAATACAACTAAAATACTTGTTAAAAACGACGTTAATAAAATGTTCAATAAAAAGTTTGGAGATTTTATACCAAGAGAAGCAACAATAAAAGAAAATAACGCCATAAAATAAATAAAAATAAGATTTGTCGGAAAAGCAAAATAACCAAAAAAAGATTTATGTGGATCAACACCTAAAACAGAAGAAATTGTTAAAATAACTAAGAAAATTCCTAAAACAATATGTAATGGTGTTAATTTAAAAGAAAACTTTTTATTTAAAAAAGTTCCCCATAAATAAAAAATGGCCATTAAACAAGTACCTCCAATAGCAATAGATATTTTTGACATTCCAAATGGATACCATTGGCTTTTACTAAAAAAAAGAGGAACGAGAATTATCATCAAATAAGCAATATACTCCACTATCTTCCATTGCCAAATATTTTCTTTTAAATATTCATTATTCAAAATCTTCTTGCCCATAGAGATAATTATATATCAAAATCTTATAACTTTCTAGAAAAACCCGCCACTAAAGGCGGGTCATCTTAAAAAATAGAATAAAAACAAACGTAAGAGAAAATCAATTTAAATAATATCATAAATAATTAAAGGTATCAATAAAAAATCAACCAATTATATATTGGTTGATTTTGTTATTTTTTTGATTTTAAATTCAATTAAGAATACTCCTTGTTCTTTTTGAACAGAATTTATATCTTGATAATTAAAATCAATATAAAAGGTATTATCATCATTAAACCTTATATTTTTTAAATCATCTACACGAAAAATTCCTTTTCCGTACGGAGTAATAACATTACAATTTTTTATTTCAAGAAATACATGAGTATCTCTTATAAATTGTTTTGTAAAAGATGGACCAAAAGCAAAAGCTATGGAACCTTTACTGATTTTTCTACCAGAAGCTCCAATCCCATCGGGATTTTTCTTTGTTTGGCTTGAATCCATTGGATTGTAATAAGTTCCAACAGCTGTTTGCCAATTAGATAGCTTTTCCGTCAATTCATCTTCTATATTTTTAGAAATAGTTTTTATATTTTTTTCTTTAAAACTATCCTCGATTTTATCTATCTCCATCTTTCCATGATGACCCCCTACCATTCCTGAAGCAATAATGATTGGTGAAAAAATAAAGATAAACAAAAAAACATAATTTCTCATGATTTAAAAATTTAATGAACTATATATTTATTCTCTTGTATTAGTACGATAAAAAAAGATATTTTGGTGCAATTTAAAACAAAACAAGCAAAGGTCTTACCTTTGCTTGTTTTGTTTTAAATATTAATCTTCATCTGTTGTGAAATATTTCACTCCTCCAGAAATTATTTCATCATCACCATCTTCGTTTTCATATTGAACACAGATAGAATAATAATATTTGGTATCATCGTCTAAGTTTTTAAGTTTAAGAGAAAATGAACCAGATTTATCAAAATTACTACTTACTTTAGTTTTCTCAAAATCATCATCGATAGAACTATAAGTGTCATAATTATCTGCAACATCTTCTACAACATCTTTATCTGTTCCATAAACAAAGAATACAATTCCATCTTCAAAATCATTCATATCAACATAACCTTTTAATTTAGCTTCATCTTCTGTAATACTTGTTGCGCTATCTGTTTCTACATCTGGAATTTCATCATCCTCCTCATCATCATCAGTTACAAAACTAAGTGTATTTCCATAATATTTTTCTCCATCTTCATCTTCTGCTACCATTCTAAAGAAATATATTTGATCATCTTCTAAATCAGAAATATCATCTTCATAAGTTTCATCGCTACTTAATTCATCTTTAGAAGTTGAATATTTAAGATTTCCGGGATCTTTTCCGTATTCAAACCAAACATCAACAGAATCACTATTTTTAATTTTTATTTGACCTTTTAAGGTTGCACTATCTTCATCGACATCACTAGTTCCAAGAGTTGTAACGTTTACATCTTGATTAAACAAATTGTTCAAAGACACTGGCTTAATCTCTGTTATAAAGTTATTAACACCTAAACTAAAATTGTTAAAATAATTTGCTAAATTTGATAATGGTTGTTTGTAATTTTTATTTGTACCTTGAATAAGGTCAACGCCTTCAAAAGCTTCTATATTATTACCTGCTGACAAAGAAACGAGTGAAAGAGCGATAATAAGCAAGATATATTTATTTTTAAAATTTTTCTTCATAATTATATTGTTGTTATTATTAATAACTCCTATCTATTCTTACGATTTAATAATAATAAGAAGGTGCAAGAAAATAGATAATAAAACAAAAAAATAGTAAGTCAATAATAAAAATAAATTAGATTAAATTTCATTAAAAACAAAAAACTGAAAACGAAAAAACCCACGATAAATCGTGGGTTTTTTCTAGTAACAATTCTACTTATATATAACTAATTATTGAGTTATATATTTTGTAGCTGTTCTTATACTTGTAAGATCATCTGATAGAGCACTAAGGTCTGATGTTGAATCATCATAACCATATTGCAAGTCTTTAAGTGTCAAACGGTAGTATCCTGCTGTTGCTGTTGCATTATCAACAGTAACTGTAAGGATAATTACTTGTTCTTCACCTGATTCAATTAAGAATGCATTGTCTTGTTCAATATCTCCATCATCTGCTTCAACTGCAGCTTCTACTGAAGCTGAAGAGTAAGCAAATTCTGTTCCTGATGTTGTTTCAAGGATAAATCCTAGACCTTCATCAGCAACATCATCTGATACAGCTGCTCCAAATGGAACATAGATATCATCATCACCATTGTTTGCAATACTTATTTCAAGAGTATATTCAACTAATGAATGATCATCATCATCTGTGTAAGTAACACTTGAAGTTGATTTTGAAACTTCAATATCAACTGATGAAAGTGTAAGTGTAGGTTCTGAGTATGATCCATCTAATTGGTCAGAAGCTAATTCATCTGAACCTTCTGCGTCAATAGAATCAGCATCTACAGCAAAAGCAACTGTTGTTCCTTCTGCATAACTATCTCCATCATCCATTGATTGGAATGTAGCATAGATTTTTACTTCAACTGTGTCATCAGCTTCGATAACAACATCTTCATCAGAAAGATCTACATAATAAGTAGCTGTTCCTGAACCGTTTGTTGTAGCATCATCTGAATCATCAAGATCAGCTGAATATTCTTCACCATCAATTGTGATGTAAAGTTCTTTGACAACATCTTCAGCAAAATTATCTGCTGAAGTTCCATTATCAGCAAAAGTTACAGCAACTGGGATTTCGTTGATTGTGATATCTGCAGAATCTTCATCAACTTCCATTTTGAATGCACCAACAAGTACATCTGCTGTTTCATCATCTTGGTCTACACCAATTGTTGAATCATCAGGATTTGATGTTGATGATTTTAATTTTAGACTATCATCTGTATCTTCAGCATCAAAACCGAAGTTTCCAGAATTTCCATCTACTGCAGAAATATCATCATTACTTCCTGTAAATGTTGTATCTCCTGTATCAGCAGTCATGATAGCACCTGTTCCATCTACATAACGAAGTGTTGAAACAGCAATGTTCCAAGCTGCAGTTTCGTTTTCTGTGTCGATAGAATCAGTAGCTACAACTGAGATATAAAGATATTCTGTATTTCCTTCTGGAATAATTGCATCTGAAAGAGCAATTGATTTTTCAAAAGTATCTGGAGTACCTGATTCCTTTGAGAATTCAGAAGCATCTATTGTTCCAACTTCTTCATCTCCTAAGTAAACTTTAACTTCATCAACATATTTTGTAAGTTTTTCTGAAGTTGCGTCATCTGTCCAATCATTTTGTAAGAAAACTTTAACATTTGTTATTTCAATGTCTGAGTCTTCTGCTTCAACTTTGAAACCAAGAACTTTTTCTTCGTTTCCTTCTTTAACATCACTTTCAACATTCTTTGATGTACCACTTATTGTAAGATCACCTGCTCCACCTGAAACTGTTGTTGTAGTTGTTGTGGTTGTAGATGTTTCTGTTGATGTTGAAACTGTTTCTGTTGTTGCACATGAAGCTGACATAGCTGCTCTTGTTATAGGGCCTGCTACTCCGTCTGCAGTTAATCCATGTGATGTTTGCCATGCCTTAACAGCTGCTGCTGTCATAGGACCAAAACTACCATCTGCAGTTACTCCAACGATTGATTGAAGTGTTGCAACGTATGTTCCTGTACTACCATTTTTTAATGTAGCAGTACCGAGATCACAAGCTGCACTTGCTGACATTGCAAAAGCAAATCCAGCAACAGCTAATGTTCCGATTAAATACTTTATTTTTGACATAATATTTATTTTTTATAATTGTATGCATTTTTTAATTAGTCCCGACTTGTCTAAAAACTCGGTTAATAAATTTAAGATGAGTTTAGACAAAAACTAACATAGTGCATATAAATATGATAATCGTCTCCACTAAATTAATTTCTATCAAAATAACTGCGGAGAAAAAATTACCAAAACCTTTCCAAATGATACTTCACATTTTATTTTTAACTCTATCAAAAAATAAAAAATAAAATATCAAACTAAGGAAACTAAACCAACAAACTTAATGCTTGCATAACTTGAATTATTTTAAATCAAATTAAACAAGTATATGACAAGCATATCTGCCTTGTCGACAGGGCCGATAACAATTCCTAAAAAAATAATTTTAAATTCTAGTCTCTATCAAAAAGAATTTGAAAAAATAATTTGTAAGAAAAGTTTGACCAAATGAAAAATTAACAAAATAATCTCAATACAAATTTGTGAAAATTTGCAAAGAAATTATAGCTACCTAATTGTTTGGTATTAACACTAGATAGTATTAAATTTTCAATGATCTTATCTCTCATAGAGAGATATTACATATTATCATATTTGAATTAAAAATCCAAGATATAAATATAATATGTAACTACATTATATACCTGTCCAAAATAAAAGGCAACAAATAATCAAGTAAAATGTGGATATTGTACTTTCATTAATTCACTATAAAAAGTGATAAAGAGTTTTTTAGAGATTTAAAAAATAGATAAAGTATGACGCAGAGAAATTTAAGTGAGTTTATATTTTGACCATCTCTTATTGCCAGTCTTCTTTATCTTATTTTTTAATAAAAGAGAGTTCAATTCTCTTTGAATTGTTTTTTCAGAGACATCCATAAAAGACATAGAAATATCTTTTATTGAGACACCGTCAGAGTTGTTTGGTAGATATTGTTTGTCTTTTATAATTTCCAAAATCTTTTTAATTCTATCTTCCCTATCGGACATGTTTTTTACCAAATCATTATTTGGCTTTGTATCAAAATTTTGTAAGTGATTTTTATTTATAAAGGACATTGTATTTAATGATGTCTTTTTGTCCTTTATGTTTAAATTATTTTGAAAAGATGGTCTTTCAATGTCAAACATTTTTGAATTTAAAGTAAAAGAAAAATGCTTTCCTTTTGTTTTATAAGATTCCAACTCTTTGAATAAAATTTCAAATTGGTTCTTTAAAATTATACTATTCATCTCTGAAACAAAACCTATCGTTTGAGCTATCTCAATAAAAGAAATAACTTCTTTTATTTTCATCATAGATATCAAAAGATATGAGTAATTTTTGGGAGGAACAACAACATCTAATTTATAAATATCTGACAAAAGATCAACACCAAGACTTCTTAATTTACTTTTGAGAGCATCTTCATATTCCATGCAGTCAGTTACCATATACAAAGCTGTTATGAGTTTTTCTGTCTTTTTGAAAATAAAGTCATAATTAGGCTTATTAATTAAAGCTTTATCAGAATAAAAACCAAGATGATTATAATAATCTAATGATGTCTTTTGGTTGTCTTTTTGATTATTCATGGTGTCTTTTTGGCTTAATTTAAGCTAAAAATAAATGTCTTTAATGTGTCCATTATATACTCAATTTTAAAAATAGCAACAAATTAATAATATAAAAGCATATTAGTTAATGATATAAAATTATGATATAATAAGCGTATAATTTACTTAGAAAATATGGCAAAAAATAATAAAGAAAAAGATCAAAAAGATAACCAGAAAAAAAATCAAAAAAGAAAATTAAAAGACGAAACAAGACATAGTGTTTTAGGAATAATTTTTTTCTTTTTGGGAATAATAATTTTATTATCAATATTTAACAATGCTGGTATTATAGGAGAATTTGTTTATAAAAGTTTAAAATCATTACTTGGATTTGGCTATTTCGTTCTCCCAATAATTTTTGGGGTTGTGGGATATTCATTTATGAAAAAAGGAGAAATAAATGTTGCAAAAGTTCAAATGATTACCCTACTAATAATTCTTGTATCAATATTAGGAATAATGGATATTGCATCAAACGGTGAAGGAAAAAGTGAGATAATAACTTACGGCGGATATTTAGGAAGTATTGTTTCTTGGCCAATGATAAAACTTTTTGGTATGTACGCTGGTATATTAATTTTTGGATCAGCTGTAATTATTTCATTAATAATTTTATTTGATGAAATTCCTAATTTAGAAAGAGTTGGTAAAAAAATTTTACAAATATTAAAAATAGATTTGAATCACCTCCTATCTGGTATCTTTAAGAAAAAAGAAGTAGAAGTAGAAAATTTAGTTGAAGAAAATATTTCAAAAGAAGTACAAGAAAAGATTGAAAACAATAAAGAACAAATAGAATATGAAGAAGAACCAATAAAAGAAATCTCAATTAAAGATTTGTTTCCAAAATCTAAAAAATTTGTTTCAAGAGCTTATACTCCTCCACCTTTGTCTCTTTTAGAAAAAGATAAAGGTAAAGCTAGTGTTGGAGACATGAAAGGTAACATGAATATAATTCAAAGAACCTTAATGAACTTTGGAATTTCTGTAGAAATGGATGAGGTAACAATAGGACCAACAGTTACTAGATACGCTCTTAAACCAGCACAAGGAGTTAAACTTTCTCGCATTGTGGGACTTCAAAATGATCTTGCTCTTGCATTAGCTGCTCACCCAATACGTATAGAAGCACCTATTCCAGGAAAATCTTTAGTGGGAATAGAAATTCCAAACAAAGTTAAATCGACAGTTGGTTTAGCAACATTGCTTTCTGATGATAAATTCCAAAATTCTCCTAAACCTCTCACCGTTGCTTTAGGTCGTGGACTTTCCGGAAAAGCTGTGTTTGGTAATTTAGCAAAGATGCCTCACATGCTTGTTGCTGGAACTACTGGTTCTGGTAAATCTGTAACTATTCATTCTATTATTACTTCCCTTCTTTATAGAAATGGGCCTGAAGATTTAAAGCTAATAATGGTTGATCCAAAAAGAGTTGAACTTACTCTTTACAATAAAATTCCTCATTTACTTACTCCTGTTATAACAGAACCTAAAAAAACTATCTTGGCTTTAAAATGGGCTGCTGGTGAAATGGATAGACGTTACGATATACTTCAAGCTGAAGCTGTTAGAGATATTGAATCTTATCATTCAAAAGTTTTTGAAAAAAGTAAAAAAGGTGAAGCTGAAAGAATGCCATATATAGTCATTGTTATAGATGAATTAGCAGATATTATGCAAGCATATCCAAGAGAACTTGAAAGTGCTATTGTTCGTTTAGCTCAAATGTCTCGTGCTGTTGGAATACACCTTATTCTTTCAACACAAAGACCTTCTGTTAACGTTATAACTGGTTTAATTAAAGCTAACGTCCCTACTAGAATTGCCCTTCAGGTTTCATCACAAGTAGATTCTAGAACGATTTTAGATCAAGGTGGAGCAGAAAAATTACTTGGAGCTGGAGATATGCTCTATTTAGGTGCAGATACACCACAACCAGAACGTTTACAGAGTTCGTTTATTTCAGAAGAAGAATTAAAAAAGGTTGTTCAATACTTGAAAGATGCATATATAGATGAAATACCAGATACAATAGAATTATCTGGAAATATAGATAAAGGTGGAAATAATTTGTTTTCAGATACAATAGATGGAGAGGGCGGCGGAGATGATAATCTTTATGAAGATGCAAGAGAAATTGTCATAAGAGACGGTAAAGCTTCAACATCATATTTACAAAGAAAATTAGGTATTGGATATGCAAGAGCAGCTAAACTCATAGATATGTTAGAGGAACGTGGAATAGTTGGACCAGCCAATGGAGCAAAACCAAGAGACGTATTAGAAAAAAGTGTAAATAATACTGACGATATAATTTTAGAAAATAATCAATAATTAAAATGAAAGACATAAAAGAAAAAAACATAAAGTGGTGGATAAAACTATGTTCATGTTTTATGCTTTTCTTGATTATTGGAGTTTTCGCTTATTTTAAAATGTCATTTTTAATGAATGGTGTTAAAATAGAAGCAAACATATCGAGGTTAGAAGAAAATGATAATTTAGTAGTTGTTGAAGGTTTTGCTAAAAATGCTACAAAAATAACTTTAAATAATAGAGAAATTTATATAAACAAAAATGGTTATTTTAGAGAACTAATATCACCTCTTGATGGATTCTCTGTGGTTTCAATTTCTGCTGAAGATAAATTTGGTCATAAAAAAGAAAAAGAATTTCAATTAATAGAAAAAGAAGATGCGAAGTCGGTCGCATCAATAGAAAATAATTAAACAAGTATTTATGCAAAAAAAAGCAAAAAAAGCTCCTAAAGAAAATGGTGGAGCAATAGAAGATACAATAAAAGCTATTCAAACAAAATTTGGAGAAGGAGCAATCATGAAACTTGGTGATACTCCTAAAGTAGATATTGATGTAATTCCCACAGGATCTATTGGACTTGATATGGCCCTTGGAGTTGGTGGAGTTCCACGAGGAAGAATGATAGAAATATTCGGACCAGAATCATCAGGTAAAACAACATTAGCACTTCACATTGTTGCAGAATCTCAAAAAAAAGGAGGTATCTGTGCTTATATTGATGCTGAACATGCTATGGATCCTGATTATGCTCAAAAATTAGGAGTAAATATAAAAGATCTTCTTATCTCTCAACCAGACAATGGAGAACAAGCTCTTGAAATAACAGAAAGTCTCATTCGTTCTGGAAAAATAGATGTTGTTGTTATAGATTCTGTTGCAGCTCTTACACCAAGAGATGAAATAGAGGGAGATATGGGTCAACAACACATGGGTAAACAAGCTCGTTTAATGTCTCAAGCACTTCGTAAACTTACAGCAATTGTTGCTCATTCAAAAACTGTTGTTATCTTTATAAACCAGATTCGTATGCAAATTGGAATATTATTTGGCAATCCAGAAACAACACCAGGAGGAAAAGCGTTAAAATTTTATACAACAATTCGTATAGATATCCGTCGTATTGCTCAAATTAAAAAAGGAGAAGACGTTGTTGGAAGCAGAACTAGAGTAAAAATTGTTAAAAATAAAGTAGCCTCCCCTTTCAAACAAACAGAATTTGATATTCTTTATGGCGAAGGAATTTCTCGCGAAGGAGAAATAATGGCTTTAGGAGAAAAACTTGGAATTATAGAAAAATCTGGAGCCTCATATTCATATAAGAATAAAGATGGTGAAAAAGTTCCTATGGGACGAGGTTATGATGCTACTCGTACATGGCTTAGAGATAACAAAAAAGTTGCTGATTCAATATTCAAAGAAATACATAATCGTTTTAATGAAATACAAGTAAGCTCTTCAGCAGAATAAATATAAAAACATCTAGAAGTTATATTCTAGATGTTTTTATATTTATTTATCTTTTTTTAATTAAGAGAATTCATTTTAGCTAATGTTAATGGTCCAACAATACCATCTGGATCTAGATTATTAGCTTTTTGAAAAGCAATAACAGCTTTTTTAGTTAATGGACCAAATTTAGTTGTTTCATTATTTAATGATCCAAGACCTGTAGAAGTTACAATATAGCCATGATTATTTAACCATTGTTGCAATATTTTAACATCATCTCCGAGAATATTTAATTTAAGAATTCTTGTAAATGTTAATACTGTTTTATTATCGGTTGAATTAGAAGTATTGGTTATATTTTGGTTATTAATATTTTTACTAGAGGATGAGGTATAAACACTTCCTCCTACTACTTTAGAACCATGGCTTGAACACTTTGATGTAGTGAATGTTGTATCCTCTCCATAAGTTGTACCAGCATCATTAGTAGCATAAGCTTGATAATGATAAGTTGTATTACAATCTAAATCAGATATTTTATAAGAAAACGAGCCAGTTGAATAACTATTACTTTCTTCTTTATAAATATCTCCATATTCTGTAGTTGGACCATAATTAAATCCAATGACTGTTGTTTTATCCATTTCATTATCAGATGATGTTACTGTTGTATTTAATGTTATACTATCTGATTCTATATTTGAAGAATATGTATTAGAAATAACTGGTTTAGGTAACATTACTGTATTATATGTATTCCAATCTTCATCAAAACCAGTCTTTCCTTCATAATAATAAATAGTTAAATCTGTACCTGAAAATACTCCTGATTCTACAACAGAAGGAGCGTTTCCTTTAAAATAAACACTTTCTGTATCTACAGAACTACTAAAAGCAGAACCTGAGATAGTACTAACACTTGCTGGTATAACTATATTTGAAATATTAGTTCCACTAAATGCTCCACCAGATATTGTTTCAACACCTTCACCTAAATCAACAGAAGTGAGAGACGATGATCCTGAAAAAGCACCATTTGTTATGGTTGTAACACTGTCTGGAATTGTTATACTTTCAAGTAATGGTATTGAAGAAAAAACACCATCAGTGATAGTTATAATTCCTTCACTTAAAGTAATATTGGTTAATGAAGAATAACCACTAAACAAACCATTACCCAAAGACGTAACACCACTTCCAATATTAAGACTAACTATTGAACTTGGCAAAAAAGATCCTCCAATAGTTGTAACACTATCTGGTATTGTTATACTTGTGATAGAAGTTCCTGAAAAAGCACCAGTTCCTATTGTTTCAACACCTTCACCTAAATCAACAGAAGTGAGAGTTGAGACCCCTGAAAAAGCATAGGGGTTTATAGTTGTAACACTATCTGGTATTGTTATACTTGTGATAGAAGTTCCTGAAAAAGCACCAGTTCCCGAGGAGTCACCTATAGTTTCAAGACCTTCATTTAAGGTAACACTAGTTAATGAAGACAATCCAGTTATAACACCAACGTCTAAAGAAGAAACACCACTACCAATATTTATACTAGTTAAATAAGAACAACCACTAAAAATACCAGTCCCTAAAGTTGTAACACTATCTGGTATTGTTATACTTGTGATAGAAGTTCCTGAAAAAGCAGAGCTTGTTATTGTTTCAACACCTTCACCTAAATCAACAGAAGGATAGACGACGTACCTGAAAAAGCACCATTTGTTATGGTTGTAACACTGTCTGGTATTGTTATACTTGTGATAGAAGAAGAACTAAATGCAGCATCTGTAATTGTTATAAGTCCTTCATTTAAAGTAACACTAGTTAAATTTGTAGCTCCACTAAAAGCACCACCTCCAATAGATTCCACAGAACTTGGAATAACTACACTTGTTACATTATTTGATGGACTCATACTACCATTAATAATGGTAACACTGTAATCAACACTACTTATATCTATTGTTTCTGGTATAACAAGATCACCACCAGAACCATTATAGCCATCTAATGTGACACTTACTCCATCACTATTTATAGTATAAGTATAATCACCCCATGTAGATGAAGCATGAGACAAAAACGGCACAAAAACCAAAGATATTGCAAAAATATTTACTAATAACTTTTTATTTTTCATTTTATTACAGATTTATAATTAATAATATCTGTCATTATAACAATAATAAATTTAAAAATAAATATGGACTTTGTCTAAAATTTTTGATATATTCACTTTATATAACCTTATAAGTTTTAATTTTAAAAAACATGCTTGAATATAGTGAAATCCGAACAGGAAAAATAATAATATATGAGGATGAGCCATGCGAAGTCTTGGATAATCATGTTGCAAGAACTCAAATGAGAAAACCTCAAAATCAAGTTAAACTTAAAAGTTTAATATCTGGACGCACGTGGAATGCAACATTTCATGCCGCAGATAAAGCAGAAGAAGCTGAAGTTATTAAAAAACCAATTAAGTTTCTTTATACTAATCGCGGAGAATTTTGGTTTTGTAACCCAGAAAATCCATCTGAAAGATTTCAATTAGATGAAAAAATTATTGGAGATAAAGCAAAATTTTTAAAACCTAATGAAAACGCAGAATCTGTCGTTTGGGATGATGATGGTGATGAAAAAATAATCACAATCAAACTTCCTATTAAAATGGAATTTTTAATCAAAGAAGCACCACCAGCGATTAAAGGTAATACTGCTTCTGGAGGAGGAAAAGTAGCTATACTTGAAAATGATATAAAAATCACAGTTCCCTTCTTTGTGGAGGCAGGAGATAAAGTTGTGATAAACACAGAAACCGGAGAATATGTAGAAAGAGTTGGAAAATAAACTAAATAAAAAATATCTAGAATTTAAATTCTAGATATTTTTTATTATATATTTATTCTGTTACTGTTATTCCTGCTGAACGAGCACTACCTTCTATTATTCTCATTGCTCCTTCTATATCTTTAGCATTTAAGTCAGGCATTTTTTTCTCGGCAATTGCACGAATTTGTGCTTTTGTGATTTTTCCAACTTTTGAAATATTTGGTTTTCCTGATCCTTTTTCTATTCCAATAGCTTTTAAAATGAGTCCTGTTACAGGTGGAGTCTTTATTTTTATATCATAAGTTCTATCTTCATAGACAGTAATAACAACTCCTACTGTGTCTCCTGCCATTTCTTGAGTCATTGCATTAAACTTCTGACAAAATTCAGCAATATTAACCCCAGCTTGTCCAAGAGCTGGACCTAGTGGAGGTGCAGGTGTTGCTTTTGCGGCAGGTATCTGCAATTTAACATTTTTAATTATTTTCTTTGTTGCCATTTTATTTATGTTCCAGATTCTACATTACTAGTTTCCAGAAAATACTTAATAATTTGAAGCTTTTAGCGTAACAAAACCATATTACATTATATTTTTTTTATTTGCAAGAAATCTAATTCAACAGGAGTTTCGCGTCCAAACATTGAAACCAATACTTTCACTTTTCCTCTTTCATTATCAATTTCATTTACTTTACCTTCTAAATCTTTAAATGGACCATCTCCGATACGAACAATTTCCCCAATACTCAAATCTATTTGATGTTTATTAGTACTTTTTTCTCCATTTTCCATCCTTCCAAATAAATCATTTACTTCTTCTTTACTTAAAGGAACTGGATTAACACCAGCACCAACGAAACCAGTAACACGAGGTGTATTTCTAACTGCATACCATGAATCATCATCAACAATCATGTCTACTAAAACATAACCAGGGTAAACTTTTTCTTCTACCTCAGATCTTTTACCTGATTTAATTTTTATTTTTTTCTCTGTTGGAACAATTACATTGAAAATTTTATCGTCCATTCCAAGAGAATCAATACGCTGACGCAAGTTTCTCATTACAGCATTTTCATAACCTGCATATGTATGAATTGCATACCAATTTCTTTCCCCTTTTGATTCTTGTTTTGCCATAATATTTTAAAAATTAAATTATTAAAATCTTAAAAATGACCACTTTAAAATTAGTGAAAATAAATAATCAAACAAACCTGAAAAATACGCAACAAATAAAGAAACTACAATAACAGCAATTGTTGAATATATTGCTTCACGACGAGAAGGCCATTTAACATTATGCCCTTCAGCCCAAACATCCTTAAAAAATAAAATAATTTTAGACATATATCATTTATCCTCATTTGAGGTATTAGCCCTATTAAAAAAACCCCGAGGGGTTACTAAACATATAGTAACTTTTTTATATTATAAAGTCAATATAAAAACAAAAAAGCGTTAGAAATTAACGCTTTTTTGTTTTTATATATTATTCTTCCATTTTAGATAAAGTTAACGGACCAACAATACCGTCTGCAACCAAACCATTAGCTTTTTGGAAGAGAATAACGGCATTTCTAGTTAAATCTCCAAAATAACTTGTTTCATTACCAGGAGAACCAGGACCTGTTGATGAGATAATAAATCCTTTCGAATTTAAATATTCTTGTAACGATTTAATATCATCTCCCGACATACTTTTCTTTACTGTTCTTTCCATTTTCTCTTTTAGTATTATTTTTCCACTAGTATCTCCACTTGATGAAACATTATTTGATGTTGAAGAAGTGGCTGTGCTGGATAATGTACTACTAGATGTTGCAGTTGCTGTTAAAGAAGTAGCGTCTGATGTTGTGTTAGTAGTTGTAGTAGAAGAACTTGATGAAGTTCCTCCTGAACTTCCACTTTTTGAGCAAGATTTTGTTTTGAATGTAAGATCATCACCATAACTAGTACCAATACTATCTTTGGCATAAGCACGATAATGATAATTTTTTCCACAGGAAAGATCTGAGATTGATAAAGAAAACGAACCTGTTTCAAAAGAACCACTTTCTTCAACCGAATCAGTATATTGTGCAGTGTCTTTACCATATAAAAATCCAATAGATGTAGGATTTTCATCTCCGATATTTGTAATACTACCATTCAATGTAACTAAATCTAATGAATAATAATCCGAACTTACTGTAGAAACTTTAAGATCTTTATCTTCTAAAACTGTATAAATATAACCATTAAATACACCAACTATTGAAATAGTTCCATCTGAAGAAACACTTGCACAAGAAAAATTTTCAGTACTCTCGGTAATTTGTTCTGTCCAAGTTTCTCCGCCATCTGTTGAAGTATAAATATAACCACCATAAGCCACAGCAATTAACTTTAAACCATCAGATGATGAAGTGATAGCATACCATTTTTTTGAGCCTAAAGAATTATTTTCTGTCCAAGTTTCTCCGCCATCTGTTGAAGTATAAATATAACTATTATAAGCTACAGCAGCTAAATTTGATCCATCAGATGATGAAGTAATACTTCTCCAGTATTTTGCACCTAAAGAATTATTTTCTGTCCAAGTTTCTCCGCCATCTGTTGAAGTATAGATATAACCACCATAAGCCACAGCTGCTAAATTTGATCCATCAGATGATGAAGTAATAGATATAAAATTATGTGATCCTACATCACTATTTTCTGTCCAAGTTTCTCCGCCGTCTGTTGAAGTATAGATATAACCACCCCAAACAGTTGCTACAAGTATGGATCCATCAGATGATGAAGTAATAGATTGCCATTTTCTTTTTCCAGAATTACTTTTCTCTGTCCATGTTTCTCCACTATCTGTTGAAGTATAAATATAACTATTATAAGCTACAGCAGCTAAATTTGATCCATCAGATGATGAAGTAATAGATAGCCAAGATTTTTTTACACCTACAGATAATTCAGACCAAATAATTCCATCTGTTGATTTATAAATATAGCCATCATTATTTACAGCAAAAAATTTTGTTCCATCGGAATTAGAAGCGACTGAATTCCAAAAATATTTTCCTGAACTTTCTTGAGGAGTATAATTTTCTATAATAAAAGTTCCATCGTTACTATAACTAGTTCCTGCATCATTCGTTGCAAAAGATCTAAAATGATAAACTGTGTTTGGTAAAAGATATTCTATTTCTTCTGAACTAAAATTTCCTATACTAAAATCACCATCATAAGTTACATTTTCTCCGTAAGTATCATCTAATCCATATTCAAAACCTCTAACTGAATGAGTACTGTTAACATAAGAATTTAAAACTAAATTACCATCCAAAGATGTAGATGATGGTTTTAAAACTAATTCTGGTAAAGCAACTTCTTCTTCTGTACCTTTATAAATATAACCAGTATTAGAATCTAGTGCATAAATGATACTTCCATCTGAAGATAATGCAAAATCAACCCACGATTTACTTTGAATATTTTGATCTTCCCAATTCAAACCACCATCATAAGAAACATAAAAACTTCCATAATTAGTACCAACAACTAAAATAGAGCCATCAGACGATGAACCTGTTGCATACCATTTTTTTGAACCTAAAGAAGTATTTTCTGTCCAAGTTTCTCCGCCATCTGTTGAAATATAGAAATAACCAGAAGATGTTCCAGATCCAGCAATTAAGTTATTTCCATCTGAGGATGAAGAAATCAAACCCCAACTTCTTTGTCCTGAATTAGTTTGTTCTGTCCAAGTTTCTCCGCCGTCTGTTGAAGTATAAACATAACCGCCAGTAACTGCCGCTGCTAAATTATTTCCATCTGATGATGAAGCAATTGAATTCCAACTTCTTTGTCCTGAATTAGTTTGTTCTGTCCAAGTTTCTCCGCCGTCTGTTGAAGTATAAACATAACCGCCATAAGCTATAATTGCTAAATTATTTCCATCTGAAGACGAAGAGACTCCATTCCAAAAACGAGAATTTAGACTTGTATTTTCAACCCAAGTCATTCCACTGTCTGTTGAAGTATAAACATAACCGTAAGAACCATTGTAAGCTACAGCTATTACTTTTGAGCCATCTGAAGATGAAGCAATACCACGCCAGTGATTAGAACCAATACTAGTTATTTCAGTCCAAGTTTCTCCGCCGTCTGTTGAAGTGTAAAGATAACCACCATTATTACCAACAACTAACTTCTCTCCATCTGAAGATGAAGACATTGTCCACCAAGATCTTTGTCCTGCATTAGAAAGAGAATTCCAATTGTTTTCAGCAAAAACATTATCAGAAGAAATAAAAAATGTTAAAAACAGAAATATAATTACTTTGATATATTTATTCATAAAGTTTAAAAATAAATTTCATTACTTAATTGTAAATGTAATAACGACATTAGAAGTTATTTTATTTTCACCTTTTGGAAGAATTAGAGTTGAAACAGAACTTGTTGATGTTGTTTCATCAAATGAAAGACTTTTAGTATAAACAATTTGATCACCCTCGCCTTCTTCATAAAAAGAAGTTATTTTTCCAAGCTTAATACCTAAATCTTTAGCTAATATTTTTGCTTTTTCTTGTGCATTTTTTATTGCTTCAGCTCGAGCTTCTTCTTTATAGGTATCTTCTTCATCAATAGAAAATGTTGGCCCAGAAATATTTGTAATTTCAAAAGAAGAAAGACCTGTGCGAATATCATTTACAATATCAACATTTCTAACTTTTATTTCTATTGATTGAATTGCTGTATATCCAATAATTTTAGAATTATTAACTGGACATGGATAATAATAGCAACGAGTAGACTCATATTTTGGATTAAGTCCTCCGTAACTTGATTTAATATCCTTATCTTCTATTCCTTGTTCTTTTAAATATGAAAGAGTTTTTGAGAGAGATTCATTTAAAAGACTTTGAGCTTCTTTAGCAGTTGTTCCTTCTTTTTCTATATCAAAAGATAAATTGGCAATGTCAGCAACCGCCGTAACTTCTCCTGTTCCATTAACTGAAATTGTATTTGAATATTGATAATCTTTTCCGATATATTCACTTTGTTTAATTTCATTTATAAATTTAACAAACAAGAAAAGAGAAGCAACAATCAACAAACCAGTTAATGATGCTTGAATGTTTTTATTTTTTAAAATTTCCTCCATAAAAAATTAAATTATTTTATTTTAACTAATTCGACATCAAAAATAAGAGTTGAGTTTGCTGGAATTGGTCCGTAATCAACAGAACCATAACCCTTATCTGGCGTTATTGTTAATGTTTTCTTTTCTCCAACTTTCATTCCTAATAAACCTTCATCCCATCCAGCAATTACTTGTCCTGCTCCTAGTGTAAATTCAAATGGCTGTACATGTCCAAATTTTGAATCAACATTAGAATCAAAAACTGTTCCATCTTCTAATCTACCTGTATAATTCATAACCAAAACATCTCCATTTTTTGCAACTTGTGTATTTGTATTTTCCATATTATTAGTACCATCTTGTGCTTGAAGAGATGGCATTTCTTCATCATTAATATTAATTTGTTCTAAACCGTTGTTAATTTCTGTTGGCGCTTCTAATTTTCGTTTATTAAAAATACTATAAACAGCAAGAGCTATAATTGCAATTACTATTACAAACGAAACTATAATATTTAATAATTCTTTTTTTGATTTCATATTACTTAATGGTTATTAATATAATAGTATTATATCATATAAAAAAATTATTAAATATAAACAAAATACATAGGTTTTGCCTATGTATTTTGTGAAAATTTAAAAAATTATTTTCTAGAATTAATTATTTCTGTAGCAACATTTTGAGGAACTACATCGTAACGTAAGAATTCCATTGTAAATCCTGCACGTCCTTCAGTCATAGAACGAAGAGTCGTCATATAACCAAACATTTCAGAAAGTGGAACAACAGCTTTAACGGCTTGGTTCATTCCTCTTTGTTCCATTCCTTCAATCAAACCACGTTTTCCGGAAAGTGAACCTGTAACATCTCCCATAAATTTTTCAGGAGTAACAACCTCAACTTTCATCATTGGTTCTAGAATAACAGGGCGAGCGGTTTTACATGCATCTTGGACAGCCATGGAAGCTGCTATTTTGAAAGCCATTTCATTTGAGTCAACTTCATGATAAGAACCATCATATAAATCTACAGAAACATTAACCATTTTAAATCCTGCAAGAATTCCACGATCAAGTCCTTCTTTAAATCCTTTTTCACAAGCAGGAATATATTCTTGTGGAATAACACCTCCTTTGATGTTATTTATCATCTCAAATTCTTTATCTCTTTTTACATTTTTTGGAAGATCATCTAAATCAACAGAGAAATCCATTGGTTTTACTTTTATTTTTACATGACCATAGTTACCACGTCCACCAGATTGTTTAATATATTTACCTTCAGCTTCAGAACTTCCTGTAATAGTTTCTCTATAAGCAACTTGGGGTTTACCAACATTTGTCTCAACTCCAAATTCACGCTTCATACGATCAACAATAATTTCAAGATGAAGTTCTCCCATACCTGAAATAATAGTTTCGTTTGTTTCTGAATCTGTAGTAACTCTAAAGGTTGGATCTTCTTGTGCAAGTCTATTAAGAGCCATACCCATTTTTTCTTGGTCAGCTTTTGTCTTTGGTTCAACACGAAGTTGAATAACTGGTTCTGGAAAGACAATTTTATAAAGTTCAATTGGACGATCTTCATCACAAATAGTATCTGATGTTATAGTATCTTTTAATCCAACAGCAGCAGCAATTTCTCCAGCAAAAACTTTCTTTACTTCTTCTCTGTCGTTTGCATGCATACGAAGAATTCTACCAATACGTTCTTTATTTCTTGTGCGTGGATTATAAACATAACTTCCAGCGGAAAGAGAACCAGAGTAAACACGGAAGAAGATTAATTGTCCAACGAAAGGATCTGTAGCAACTTTGAAAGCTAGTGCTGAAAATGGTTCAGAATCTGAGGCGTGACGAACATCCTCTTCTCCTGTATCTGGATTTGTCCCTTTAATAGAAGGAATATCTGTTGGTGCTGGAAGATAATCAACAACAGCATCCAAAACTAATTGAACTCCTTTGTTCTTAAGAGCTGATCCAGCAAAGACAGGGAAAATTTTATTAGCAATAACAGCTTTACGCATTGTTTCTTTTAAAACATCAATTGAAGGAATCTTTCCGTCTAAATATTCTGACATTAGAGTATCATCTTGTTCAACAATTTTTTCAATAAGTTCATTATGATATTTTTCTGCATCAGCTTTTAAATTTTCTGGAATATCTTTTTCAATAACACTATCCCCCATATTACCTTCAAAGTAGTATGCTTTCATTTTCAAAAGATCTACTACGCCTTCGTGTTTATCTTCAAGACCAATAGGAATTTGCATACGAACAGCATTTTTATTTAATCTGTCCAAAATAGTTTTGTATGAATGTTCAAATGAAGCACCAATACGATCAAGTTTATTTACAAAACAGATTCTTGGAACCATAGCTTCATCAGCATAACGCCAGTTAGTTTCTGATTGTGGTTCAACACCAGCAACACCATCAAAAACAACAACGGCTCCATCAAGAACACGAAGAGAACGTTTAACTTCAACAGTAAAATCAATGTGTCCTGGAGTATCAATAATATTAAAACGGTGTTTTTTATTTTTATCACCATTAGCATAAGTAGGAGTCCAAAAACAAGTAACCGCAGCAGAAGTAATTGTAATACCTCTTTCACGTTCTTGTTCCATCCAGTCAGTAGTTGCTTCTCCATCGTGAACTTCACCTATTTTATGTGACATACCTGTATAATATAAAACACGCTCACTGGTAGTAGTTTTTCCAGCGTCAATATGGGCTATAATCCCAAAATTTCTAACTTTTTCTAGTGGATAATCTCTTTCCATAATATAATAATATTTCTAGATTCTAGGTTCTAGCAACTAGACTAAAAATTAAAATTAAATTCTAAAACTGAAAGTTAACTGCTAGAAGTCAAAATCCAGTAAAAAATAAAACCTTAAAAGGTTTCAATTACATTGAAATATACAACAATTAGTCTTTTTTTGCAACAAAAAAACCCGACTCTAAAAGAAGTCGGGGTAAAAATTAGGCATAGTTGAGGTTTCTTCAACTATGAATAACTTTAAAACGTCAAACAAACTCTTATTATCCATATTTTAGGTTTTTATTTTAATAAACTATATAACTAATATTAAAATTATGCAATACCTAAACATTACAAAAAATCCCTAATATTAGGGATTTTTTGTAATGTTTAGGGTAAATTTTACCAAGCAAAGTGTGCAAACGCTTTGTTAGCTTCCGCCATTTTGTGAGTATCGTCACGCTTCTTAACAGCAATACCTTCATTTTTAGAAGCTAAAATTAATTCTTCGGCTAATTTCTCTTCTAGAGGAGCTCCTTTTTTACTTCTAGCTGCTCCAATTATCCAACGCATTGCTAAAGCAGTACGCCTTTCAGGTCTTACTTCTCTTGGAACTTGATAGTTTGCTCCACCAATTCTTCTTGAACGTACTTCAACTAATGGTCCAGCATTTTTGATAGCTGTATCAAAAACTTCAAGTGGATTAGAGTTTCCTGTTTTTTCTTTTATTATATCAAAAGCCTTATAAACTGATTTTCTTGCAGTTTCTTTTTTTCCATCCAACATAATCACGTTAATAAACTTTGATAATTTTGTAGAATTATACATTATATCAGGAGAAACAATATTTCTATTTTTTACTTTTCTTCGCATATTATTTTAAAATTATTTTTTAGCTTCTGCTTTTGGCTTCTTTGCACCATAACGACTTCTAGCTTTACGACGTTTATCAACTCCAGTTGCATCTAAACGACCACGAACAATATGATATCTAACTCCAATCAAGTCTTTAACACGGCCACCTCTAAGCATAACAACTGAGTGTTCTTGTAAATTATGTCCCATACCTGGAATATATGCTGTTACTTCCATACCGTTTGTTAGTCTCACACGAGCAATTTTACGAAGAGCTGAGTTTGGCTTTTTTGGTGTTGTTGTAGAAACTTTAGTACAAACTCCACGCTTAAATGGAGCAGGATAATAAACTGGTTTATTTTTAATAGTATTAAAACCACGAGCAAGTGCTACGGCTTTTGATTTTTTCTTTATTGATTTTCGGTTCTTTCGAACTAATTGATTAATTGTAGGCATATAATATAAATAAAAATAGTCTTTACTGACTAGTTCCTGTAATTTACTATATATTTGAAAAAAAAGCAACCCCCTTTTGATTTATACAAGAGGGGGTTGCTTTGTTTTTTAAATTTTAATTTTTTTATCTATAAATCCTTTCTTTACCTCAATGTTCTCTGACTTATAAATTTGAGTATAACTTCCATCTTCATTTTTTCTTTCTACTTTTATGTAATAATTTCCGTTTGGAATTAAACAATAGTATTTACCATTCTTATCTGTAACTTTATGAGTTATTTCATGATCATTAGTAGACGAATAAAATCTCATAATAGCAAAAGAAAGTGGGTTACTGTTAAAAGCATAATAAACGGAACCAGATGGTTTTTTCTTAAAAATAGTTTTTCTTAAAATAAAGAGCAAAACATAGATAGAAAGAATTACAATATTATATTTCTTAGGCTGAATCAATACAGACAATAATGTAATAATAAAACCAAAAGAAAACAAGAAATTAGAAAGTTTGGCAACAAACAAATCTTTTCTAGAATAAAATCTCATTAATTTTTGATCTTTTTTAGCAAATTCATTCCAGTCAAACTTTACAGGATCCATAGGAATATTTTTTGTAATTACATCCCCTTCTTTAACTTCAATAACATCGCCAAAATATAAGTCGCGATATAATTCATCTTCTTTTTTACCTAATAATTTAAAAGATGGATATTCGTAATTCGTTTTATTCGCTATTACTTTATACATACCAGCTGGAACTAGAAATCCGTAGCGTCCATCCAAGTCTGTTATAGAAGTAGCAACTTCATTACCATTTAAATCCTGCAAAACAACATAAGCGGGGTCAAGCGGTTGTTTAGTAACACTATCATATACAGTTCCCCAAGGACGACTTTTCTTTTTAATACCAAATGCAGCAAGTATCAAACTCCAAATACGAAGAGGAACGAAAACTATTTCGGCAAATGAAATTGGAGTGGCAAATATTAATGTAGATAAAGATAATGTAACTCCAATAAGAGCACCTGTTGTACCAACAATATCTATAACTGATTTTCCAATTTTCGTTTTAGCAGCATCTAAACCAATATTTATTATTTCTTTTATTTTTAAATCTAGATTGTAAACATCTATTTGATCTAAAATTCTATTCAAAATATTTCCTGTGTTATTTAAAACATTTTTTGGATTATTTTTATAGGAATTATCTGTATCAGTATCTGTATTTGTAATATCTTCAGTATCAGAAGTATCTGAAACATCTTCTGGTAAAATTACGTCATCTTCATCTGTAATACCTGATTGTTCTGGTGTTGTATCACTAGAAGAAGGAGTGTAGTCTGTTGTTTCTGTATCTGTTGTTGAATCATCAGTTGTTGTTGTAGATCCTCCACTACCAATAACCTTACCTCCACTACTACTATCATTTCCGCGAGAACTAGAAGGTCTCCAATCTGTTTTTACACAAGCATCAGTAACAGAACAATCAAATTTAATCCAACCAAAATTTTGAACCCAAGCATAACCAGAAAATTCTCCATCTTCATTTATAACAACTCCACCATTTGTAGGACTAAAATTAATCCAACCAGCATTTTCTCCCCAAGCATAACCAGAAAGATTACCTTCTGCATCATTATCAACCCCAGCATTTGTAGGATTTAAATTAATCCAACCAAAAGTTTCTGACCAAGCATAACCAGTAAGACCTGTATCTGTAATATGAACAGCTTCTCCATTTGTTGTCTTAAAATTTATACGCGTAGTTGTTGAACATGAATCATCAAGACAAAGAAGAGCTGTCTTATATGTAGAATCTATTGTTCCATCTGTTGTGGAAGCATAGACAAAACTTGAGCCAAAAGATAGCGTTAAAATTAAAGTAATTATAAAAGATTTTTTTATTTTTTTTATCATCATTATTTAAGTTAAATAATCATAAATATAAACTATTTGAGATTGATTGTTATTAATTTAATATTCACCGTCTTCAGTAGTAGTTGTTGTAGTATCTGTTGTAGTTGTAGTATCATCTGTTGTTGTAGTAGTATCTGTTGTAGTTTCATCAGAATCATCATCTGTATCAGTATTATTTAAAAGATCTAGTAAATCTTCCAGTTCATCTCTTGAAATACAAGAACTATCATCGTCGTCGTCTAGACATAGTTCTTCTGTATGAACTTCACCAAAAAATACTTCATCTATTCCATTATCTATGTCTCCTAGAAAATCATGTAATATTGTTCCTAACGAATTCTCATTATCTAAATCTAATGATTCAAGATTTTCAACTCTTAGATTCATTTCTTTAACTGCTTCAACTAATACAGGAGTCATGTTTGCATAGTTAACTGATTTGTTTCCA
>Ga0153915_10000412_pt1 | contig 39135 bp, 32 predicted proteins | sample Opewatmetagenome_2_FD_107003 | JGI IMG/M metagenome (GOLD analysis project Ga0153915, IMG submission 107003) | Freshwater wetland microbial communities from Ohio, USA - Open water 3 Core 3 Depth 3 metaG | ecosystem: Environmental > Aquatic > Freshwater > Wetlands | place: USA: Ohio, Lake Erie...
TATTATGCAGTATTCCGTGACAGTTCTATGGCCTCCGATTCCGTGGCCACCAACTTTGAACAAATATTTGCCACGTACAGTCCCACAACAGAAAGAAAAGTATTGTAGTTGTGATAAAATAACATAATTTATGCAGATATAGTACTTGACTTATATAATAAAACCGGTATGACCGAACAGCAATTGAAAGAACTTTTAAATGAATTGGTTAAACAACCAACCGAAAGCGAGTGGGTTGAGTTTAAACTTAATTTCCACACAGAACAGGAAATTGGCGAACGACTTTCTGCTTTATCAAATGGGGCTTGTATTCACAATAAGCCGTTTGGATATTTGGTATTTGGCGTAGAAGATGGTACACACAGCATAAAGGGAACAACTTTCAAAGTAAGATTTCAGAAAAAAGGAGGTGAAGAGTTGGAACATTGGTTGGCTACACGGTTGAACCCAAGGATAGATTTTACGATTCATGAGTTTGAGTACGATGACACACGCCATATCTCTATTTTTGTAATTCCTAGTGCTAAAAACCAGCCTGTTGAGTTTTTACACCAAGCATATATTCGAGTGGGTAGTCTTACAAAGAAATTGAATAATTTTCCAGAAAAGCAAGCGAAGATTTGGAAAAATGACAACACACCCTTTGAAAAAGAGATAGCAAAAGATAACTTAACTGTATCGGATATTACGAAGTTTCTAAGTACTGAAACGTATTTTGATTTGACAAAACTACCTTATCCATCCACTCAACAGGCCGTTATTGAGAAATTGATGGAGGAAGGATTGGTAACAAAGCATATAGGATATGCCATTACGAAACTGGGAGCTTTGCTGTTTGCCAAGAATTTGAATGACTTTGAAAGCGTTAAGCGAAAATCGGTTCGGGTAATTGTTTACAAGGGAAATAATAAGGTTGAGACTGAACGAGAACAAATAGGGATAAAAGGTTACGCCTTGGGATTTGAAGGTTTGGTTGATTGGATTAATAGCCAACTCCCGGCCAATGAGGAGATTGGAAAAGCACTGCGCACTGAAACGAGAATGTATCCCGAAATTGCCATTAGAGAATTGGTGGCAAATGCTCTAATCCACCAAAATCTTTCCGAGAAAGGGTTTCCAATGGTTGAAATTTTCACCGATAGAATTGAGATATCCAACGCAGGAACCCCATTAGTTACACCTGAACGTTTTATTGATGCCTATTTGTCGAGAAATGAGAAACTGGCCGATTTAATGCGTAGAATGGGTTTTTGTGAAGAAAAAGGCAGTGGATTGGATAAAGTTATTTTTTACAACGAGTTATATCAATTACCACCGATCAATGTGATTGTTACCGAGAATAGAACCAGAGTTACCATATTTAGCTATAAGGTTCTGAACGACTTAGATAAGAAAGAAAAAATACGGGCGTGTTATCAACATGCTTGTTTGAAATACGTTTCCAACGAGAAAATGACCAATCAGTCATTAAGAGATAGATTTAAGATTGATGACCAGAATGCAGCCACCGCATCAAGGATTATTCGTGATGCCTTGACAGACGGTGTTATTAAAGAAGATGATCCGGAGAGTAAATCTAGAAAATATGCCAGCTATATACCATTTTGGGCTTAATATCTTATTTGATGGTTATTTGACAGGGATGCTATTTGCGGATTCTATTATGCTGATAATCAGCGATATATTATTTGATGGTTATTTGATAGGATTTATTCGGGGCAAGAATAAAAGTACACCCTGACTGAATGATGGACTCTGTTTAAAGAAATAAGAAAAATTGAAAGAAAAGACGAACAAATATTAACCGATGAAGTTTAATTTTAAGATACAAGAGTACCAGACCGATGCCGTGGAGAGTATTGTCCGTCTTTTCAACGGACAGGGCTATCATGCACATACCAGTTATATTCGAGATCAGGGCAAGTTAGATAAAAAACCACAACAAACCGCATTTGCTACTCAAGACGAAGAGGGGGAAGAATCAGGTGTTACCGGTTTCAAAAATGAAGCACTGGAGCTTTCGGACGAACAGCTATTCAACAACATCTGTGATACTCAAAGACTAAACAATATCAAACAGTCCTCCTCGCTTATAAAAGATTTGGGAAGATGCAGTCTGGATATAGAGATGGAAACCGGTACCGGTAAGACATACGTCTACATCAAAACCATGTTTGAACTCAACAAACGGTACGGCTGGAGCAAATATATCGTGGTGGTTCCGAGCATTGCTATCCGTGAGGGGGTGAAGAAGAGTTTTGAAATGACCCAAGATCATTTTATGGAGCATTATGGTAAAAAAGCTCGTTACTTCATCTACAACAGCTCCAATTTGGATCAGTTGGATTCCTTTTCGAGCAGTGCAGGCATAAACGTAATGATTATCAACACCCAAGCCTTTGCCTCTTCGCTCAAAGAGGGTGCAAATAATAAAGAAAGTCGTATTATCTATTCGAAACGTGATGATTTCAATTCCCGCCGCCCAATCGATGTTATCAAAGCAAACCGTCCGATTATCATTCTTGATGAACCTCAGAAGATGGGTGGTGAGGTCACACAAACAGCACTTAAGAACTTCAACCCGCTTTTCTCGCTCAATTACTCAGCGACACATGCCAAACAGCACAATCTGGTGCATGTTCTGGATGCCTTGGATGCTTTCAACAAACGATTGGTCAAGAAAATAGAGGTTAAAGGATTTGATGTAAAGAACTTTAGAGGAACGGATAAATACCTTTATCTGGACAGCATCGTATTGTCCAGTAAAAAGCCACCCATGGCGAAACTTGAATTTGAAATAGCCTACAACAAATCCATCAATAGAGAAACTCGTATCTTGGGCGTAACGGACAACCTGTATTACCTCTCCAACCAAATGGAGCAATACAAAGGATACACGATTTCAGAAATTGAACCGCTAAGCGGGATTGTGACTTTTGCCAACGGTGAAAAATTGGTTAAAGGTGATATTGTGGGCGATGTTTCCGAAAAAGATATGCGACGTATTCAGATACGGGAGACCATCATTTCGCACTTTGAGAAAGAAGAAAAACTGTTCAATATGGACATAAAAACGCTGTCACTATTCTTTATTGATGAAGTGGCGAAGTATCGAACAGATGCCGACGCGGAAGAAGAACCGCTGGGTGAATATGGTCAAATGTTTGAGCAAGAGTACAACAGTGTCCTTAATGAATGCCTCACGCTTTTTGATACGCCCTATCAGCACTATTTGAGGAAGTATGATGTCAAACAGATTCATAAAGGGTATTTCAGCATTGACAAAAAGACCGGAAAGAATGTGGATAGTTCCATTAAACGAGGATCAGAGTTTTCGGACGACATCTCGGCTTATGATCTGATACTTAAAAATAAAGAACGATTGCTCAGTTTCGAGGAGCCTACTCGTTTTATTTTTTCGCACTCTGCCTTACGCGAAGGCTGGGACAATCCGAACGTGTTTCAGATTTGTACGCTTAAACATTCCGATTCAGCTACGACGAAACGACAGGAAGTAGGTCGTGGTCTCCGTTTGTGTGTCAATAAATTTGGTAGCCGTATGGATTCTGAGTCCATTGGCGAAACCGTTCACAAAGTCAACCTGCTCACCGTTATTGCCAGTGAAAGCTACAAAACGTTTGTGGGTGATTTGCAGAAGCAAATCAAAGACGTTTTGTACGATCGTCCTTCCAAAGCAACGGTTGAGTATTTTGAAGGAAAGGCACTTGTTGTTGGTGAAGATCGTGTAACCATCAGTAATAAGCAGGCCAAGGCCATTTACAAATACTTGCTCAAAAACGACTACATCGACGATGAAGACAATATAACCGACAGTTATCGTACCGATCGGATGAACGGCAGTCTAGCTGATCTTCCGGAAGAATTAAAATTTCTGACCGATGGCATACATACGCTCGTTCAAGGTATTTTTGATGAAAGTGTACTTAAGGATATGATTGGTAATGGCAATGAAACAAAAATTCTTGACAATGACTTGAACGAGAATTTTTACAAAAAGGAGTTTCAGACATTATGGGGCTACATCAATCATAAATACGCCTATACGGTTGATTTTAAAAGCGAAGAATTGATTGAAAAAGCCGTTAAACACATTAACGAAAAGCTATTTGTCTCCCAATTGCAATATACGACAACCACGGGAGAACAACGCCGTAGCATCAGTTTGCAAGAGATTAAGATGGGGGCTTCTTTCGATACGGAAAAGACATCAACGAAAACCCTTAAACATGCTGAAACAAGTCAAATTAAGTATGATTTGATAGGCAAGGTGGCTAAAGGAACAACATTGACACGAAGAACGGTTGCAACCATCTTACAGCGACTTGAACCTGTTCGTTTATCCATGTTTAGGCACAATCCGGAAGAGTTCATTTCGAAGGTGATTAAACTGATCAAGGAGCAAAAAGCGACCATGATTGTGGAACACGTATCGTACAATACGATTGAAGGCCAATATGAAAGTACCATCTTTACGACAGAAAAACATGCTCAAAGCGTGGACAAAGCATTTAGGGCTAAAAGGCATATTCAGGATTATGTGTTTACGGATGGCTCTGCCGAAAAGAGTATAGAACGCCGTTTTGCAGAAGAACTTGATATTGCCGATGAAGTCTGCGTGTACGCTAAGCTACCCAAAGGTTTTGCGATTCCCACGCCTGTTGGAAATTACTCACCCGACTGGGCCATCGTTTTTAACGAGAATGCGGTGAAACACATTTACTTCATTGCCGAAACAAAGGGAACCATGGACTCCCTTCAGTTGCGTCCCATTGAGCAAGCAAAAATTCAATGTGCCAAAAAGCTGTTTAATGAGATTTCAACGAGTAAAGTGAAATATCATGATGTGGATAGCTATCAGAGTTTGTTGAATATCATGAAGAGTGTTTAATTATTCAATTCTGAAACGATTAACACAGTGGAAAGATTAGTAGTTCAATATCAAATATTGTTTGAATAACAAGCCAATGAACAGATCGACATACCTTAAGGTTACCAATGCAGCTATCATCAGCACAGTCTTTGGGGTGTTTCTGGCAGTGGCAATCGTGTTGTTTTATAGTATTGAAAACAAACAAACAAAAGCGGACAGCAACCTCCTGTTAAATGCTGTTGCTGCATCCAAGCAAAGCCAATTGACCGACTGGTTTAATGATGAAGTACAGGATGCTGCGTTTATTTCCGGAAATCATGTCTTTATTGATAACGTAACAGATTTTCTTGATGGAAAGACAGATGAAAGCACGTTCATCGCTTCGTTGAATCAAATAAAGTCAGAACATCTGTATGCTGATTTGGTGTTACTTAAATTAAATGGTGACTACATCACCTCTACCAATCCGGCTCTAGCATTTAATGACTCCGTAGAAAAAGAAATACTCAGACAGGCAATCGCATCCGATAGTTGCTATGTTTCGGATATTTACCGATCTGAAATCGACCACTGCACCTACATTGATTTAGTGTCTGTCATCAGGAATAATGACAAGGTATTGGGTGGCTTGATTTTTAAGATCAGCCCTGAAAAACAGCTGGATATCATGTTGACCGACTGGTATCTGACGAACCATGAAGGCACCATATCCTTGTTACAGAAAGATCGGGGTGGACGTCTGCTGTATTATCATCCATCCCTTTTATCGGCAGACACCCTCGCCTGTTGGTATCCGGTAGACAAAAAACGGTTACAAACAGGCCTGGAACAGTATTTTTCAGGTGTCTCACCGTCAGCGGATGATATGTTCCGTGTGTTTGAACTGCCTTTTTCCAAATGGATGGTGCTTATCGAGGTGAATGATCAGGTCAGACAGGAGCGTTTAAAAACCATTACGGCTATGCTGATAGTGGTAAGCCTGATACTTGTCGTTATTATTTTTTTCGGATTGGTACTCGTTATTCATTTCTGGCAGGGTAAAAACATCAGCAAGTTGTTAAGCAAGGAGGCGGAATTTGATTCTTTCAAGAATCAGTACTGGCTTACGATGGATGTTCTGACCGAAGGTGTGATTATTACAGATTCAAAAGGATTGATTTGTTATATGAACCTGATGGCTGAAACAATCAGTGGCTGGAAACTACACGAAGCTGTGGGAAAAGAGGCTGAATCCGCCATTCAGTTATTGCATGAGGATTCTGGCTTACCTGTATTAGGTATCGACAACTGGTTTACCGGAGAGCCGGCCTTTATAAGCTTCAACAAAGTACTATTGGTCGACAGAAAAGGCGAACGAATCGATGTGTCCGTCTCCATCACCCCTATTAAGTCAGATAATCCGGCTCAAAACGGTATGATCATCACGTTGCGGGATAATACAGCTATACGAAGACAGGAATTACTGGCTCTCAAAAACGAACAACTGTTCAAGAACTTGTTTCAGGATGCTCCTGATGCTTTTATCATTGTCGATAAGGATGGTTTCATCAAATTGGCTAACGTAAATGCCTTATCTTTATTTGGCTATTCCAATGAAGAATTGATGGCTATGCGGGTGGAAGACTTGATCCCGGAAGTATTTGGCCATCATACTGAACATCGTCTTGCCTATTTTGATAATCCGGAAAAACGCGTCATAGGAATGGACAGAAAAATACTGGCTCAAAGTAAAAATGGTACGGCATTTCCTGCCTTTGTTTCCTTAAGTCCGATTCTGGACAACGATGAATTGTTTGTCATGGCAGTCATCAGGAATATTACCGATATGGTCAGAAAAGAGGAAATACGTCAATTCAGGAATCAATGAAACCTATGGGCAGGTATGGATAGCTGTGGCCCAGAATATATCTGATCAAAAAAACGGGTATTATGTGTTAATATACTCTTCTTTTAACAAACAGGATTGTTTGTTTCTTTTGCTGTCTGAATTCAATTCATTAACTTTGGAACCAAACTTTAAAAGGGTTCCATGAAGTTATTGTATCGTCATTTTCTGTTTCTTTCACTCATATTGGCTGGCAATGTCTATGCTGTTCAGGCTGAATCGCTATCCTTGGATGGTATATGGCAATTCCAAATGGACAGAAGCGATATAGGTATATCTGAATACTGGTTTTCCAATACACTCGAAGATGAAATACGGTTGCCGGGATCAATGCCTGAACAGTTGAAAGGCGATATTCCCGGTTTGAAAACCCAATGGACCGGCAGTTTATACGACAGTTCATTTTATTTCAATCCAGCCATGGAAAAATACCGGCAGGAAGGTAACGTGAAATTTCCCTTTTTTTTGACACCGGACCGTCATTATGTAGGAGTCGCCTGGTACCGTAAAGAGGTGACTATTCCTGAAAGCTGGAGAAACAGGCGTATTGTTATGTCTTTGGAACGTCCTCATACCGAGACACGTATCTGGGTTGATAAGACAGCACTTGGAAAGGATAGTACCCTATGTGTTCCTCAGGAATTTGATCTGAGCAGCGCACTGAAGCCCGGAAAACATACCATAACCCTACGAATCGATAACCGCATCAAGGCTGTCAATGTCGGACAGGATTCACATAGCCTGACAGATCAAACGCAAGGTAACTGGAATGGCGTTGTTGGTAAAATGAGGCTTCAGTCCGGCTCTTTCCTGTTTTTTGATGATGTTCAGGTATATCCGGATATAAAAGAACGGCAGGCCTTGATTAAGATTCGTATCGGCAATCAATCAGGCAAAACCTCTAAGTGTGTCCTGAAATGGGAGGCCGAGAGTTTCAATTGCGACCGCAGGCATTGTATCAAACAGCTGTCCCGCAATGTAGCCATAACTGATACAGGTGCGTTGTTTGAAGTCGTGATACCCATGGGGGAGAACATGCTGACCTGGGATGAATTCCATCCTGCCCTCTACAAACTCCGTCTGGAATTGATATCCGGTTCCATCGTGTATGATACCGATACACTTCAGTTTGGCATGCGTGAAATAACTATCAAAGGCAAATGGTTTTATGTAAACGGGCACAAAACACAACTGCGGGGGACAGTTGAGAATTGTTGTTTCCCGATAACGGGTTATGCACCTATGGATGTGGCTTCCTGGGAGCGGGTTTTTCGCATCTGTAAGAAATTCGGGCTCAACCACATGCGTTTTCATTCTTATTGCCCGCCTGAGGCTGCTTTCGAAGCAGCTGATCTGGTGGGCATTTATCTGCAACCTGAAGGGCCAAGCTGGCCAAATCATGGATCATCACTCGGAGATGGAAAACCCATCGATCAGTTTCTGATGGATGAAACCATCCGGATGACCAGCGCGTACGGCAATCATCCCTCTTTTACGATGCTGGCCTGTGGCAATGAACCTCGCGGCAGGTGGGTAGCCTGGGTTTCCAGATTTGTGAACTACTGGAAAAAAACCGATTCAAGACGTGTTTATACCGGTGCTTCTGTTGGTGGAAGCTGGGCCTGGCAACCGGCTAATCAGTATCATGTCAAAGCGGGTGCCCGTGGTCTGAACTGGGATGTCATGCCTGAATCACAATCGGATTTCAGGTATAGTATTGATACGGTTTCTGTACCCTTCGTTTCCCACGAAACGGGTCAATGGTGCGCTTTTCCGGATTTTACGGAAATCAGGAAATATACGGGCGTAAATAAAGCCCGGAATTTTGAATTATTTCAGGAAGACCTGGCTGATCACGACATGGGAGGTCTGGGGCATGATTTTATGATGGCTTCCGGAAAATTGCAGGTACTTTGTTACAAACATGAGATTGAGAAAACCCTGCGTACACCTGATTATGCCGGATTCCAGTTATTATCGCTTAATGATTATTCTGGTCAGGGAACCGCTTTGGTTGGCGTCCTTGATGTTTTTTGGGATGAAAAGGGGTATTGCACGGCTGCTGATTTCCGCCGTTTCTGTGGCCCCGTCGTTCCTTTGATCCGTACCGGTAAATTTGTTTACCAGTCGGACGAACACCTGAAGGCGAGTGTCGGGTTATCGTATTTCGGGGAAAACAGTTATCAGCAGATCCGGCCGTCCTGGGCATTAAAAGATGAGTACGGAGTCGTTTATGCTCAAGGTTTGTTACAGGAAAAATCGGTTGAACCAGGCAATAACATTGAACTGGGAGATATTGATATTAATTTGGATTTTGTAAAAAAACCAATGAAACTTAATCTGGAGATTACAGTCAATGGCTGTGACGGTCAAAATGACTGGGATTTTTATATCTATCCGGCACAAATAACACTGCCCGATGCTGGAAACATTTTGATTGTCAATGACTGGTCGTCGGCTGTTCAGGATAAACTGCAACTGGGAGGGGATGTTCTTTTACTGTGCGATGGCCGAGTAGAATATGGTAAAGACATCATCCAGACACTGGCACCTGTTTTTTGGAATACCTCCTGGTTCAAAATGCGTCCACCCCATACAACAGGTGTGCTTATCAATTCCTATCATCCGGTGTTCAACGACTTTCCAACCGGAGACTACGCCGACTTGGGCTGGTGGGAACTGATTAACCGGACGCAGGTAATGCAACTGACCGATTTTCCGGAAGGATTCAGCCCCATTATCCAGCCCATCGATACCTGGTTTATGAACCGTAAAATCGGTCTGTTATTTGAAGCCAGGGTTGGAAACGGACGTATCATTGTCTGCAGCATTGATCTGCAACGTCATCTGGAACGAAGGCCGGTGGCCCGTCAGCTTTATGTCAGTATCCTGAATTATATGCAATCCGGAAGATTCAGGCCTGAATACCAGGTAGAAGCATCCACTATACAGGATTTGTTTAGAAAGGCATCCGAACGGACTGGCACCTATACCAAGGATATGCCGGACGAACTTAAACAAGAAAAATTGTAACGTATGACACGTGCCTGTCTGGCAGGGTGCATCCTGTCGCTTTTATTGTTGAATTCCGCGAGCGCATTTCCCGCTACTCGCGGCGGGGTTAGCGAGCAAAACACAGGATTCTTTTTGGGAATCGGAGATTCCTCGCGGCTTGCCGCGAGGAGCTTCAATGGTTTGCAGGCGGCTGACACCGATTGGCCTGTACTCTCTGCTGAAAACAAACCAGGTGTTCGTTGGTGGTGGTTAGGTAGTGCCGTGGATGACAAGAACCTGACATGGAACTTGGAAGAACTCTCCAAGGTAGGTATAGGCTCTGTGGAAATCACGCCCATATATGGTGTACAAGGCAATGACAGCAATAATATTGATTTTTTGTCCCCTGACTGGATGCAGCGGTTGAAACATACTCAAGCTGAAGGTGAACGGTTAAACATGCTGATAGATATGAATACAGGTACAGGCTGGCCATTTGGCGGACCAACCATTGATACCAGCCATGCAGCATCGAAGCAGTTCATTCAGAAATACCCGGTTACAGCCCTGCCTGGTGGAAGAGCTTCCAAGCAACCCTTTTTGATTGCAGTCAATGACGAGCATCAGAAAAACAGTGCTGTACTGAATGCCTTGTTGTTTGTCGGAGCCGACGGCTATCGAGAACAACTGCCCGTTGGTGAATGTGTCCGGGGTTTGCTTTCCTGGGGAGCTCCTCAGGATGGCATATTGTATGCCCTGTTTGTCGGCAAGACGTTACAACAGGTTAAACGGGCTGCTCCGGGTGGTCAGGGATTGGTGATGAATCATTTGTCTCCCGATGCGGTGAAACACTATCTGAACCGGTTTGAAGAGGCTTTTACAACCAGTAAGGTCGCCTGGCCGCATGGTTTTTTCAACGATTCCTATGAGGTTTTCCGTGGTGATTGGTCAGAAAACCTGTTGCAGGAATTCAAGCTACGCAGAGGGTATGATCTGGCTGATTACTTGCCTGAATTTTTGGGAGAAGGAGACCCTGTTGTCTGTGCCCGGGTGGTTTGTGATTACAGGGAAACGATATCAGATATGCTGCTGAACAACTTTACGCGACCCTGGACGGCCTGGGCTCATTCACACGGTTCTGTTACCCGTAATCAGGCCCATGGTTCCCCTGGCAACCTGCTCGATTTATACGGTGCCATTGATATTCCTGAATGTGAATCTTTTGGCATCACCGCGTTCGATATTCCCGGATTCCGCCTTGATTCCGTCCGTAAAGTGAGCGATTCCAATCCGGCGACGCTGAAGTATGCCTCCTCGGCTGCTCATGTGACGGGAAAGCAATACACTTCCGCTGAAAGCATGACCTGGCTGACGGAGCATTTCAGGACATCGCTTTCCCAAATCAAACCGGAAATGGACCAACTGTTTCTGAATGGCATCAATCGTGTTTTTTTCCATGGATCACCTTATACACCTAAAGAAGCTGCCTGGCCAGGCTGGCTGTTTTATGCTTCCATTCTGGTTAATCCCAACAATACCATTTTCAGGGATATGCCAGCTCTGAATGACTATGCTGCCCGTGTGCAATCGTTTCTTCAGACCGGTTCTCCTGACAACGAAATATTGCTCTATTTTCCGGTATATGATATCTGGCAAACCTGGAAAAAAAGCAATTATATGACTTTTGACATCCATCGGATCAGTGAAAAGTTACCCACTTTCGAAAACGTGGTTTTTGATATTCGTAAGCTGGGCTATGATCTTGATTATGTATCAGACAGTCAGTTACTAGAGGCTATAGTTGATGGTAAAAATGTAAAGACGAAGGGTGGATCCTATAAACTGATTCTGGTGCCCGACTGCAAGTACATGCCTGCATCGACGGCGCAAAAACTTTTGCAACTCAGCAAGGAGGGTGCTACCGTGGCATTTCTGAACAGGCTTCCGGATGATGTACCTGGATTAAATGATCTGGAAGCCAGACAGGCAGCTCTAAGGTCAACCATTGGGGCGTTCAAACTTTTTCCTCGGGTATCGAGTTATTTTGGTAAACCGTTTGAAAAAGGCAGGGTCATGTATGGCAATTACCTGCAGGATATTCTCGAACAAGTGCCTTGTACTCACGAAGCCATAACCTCCGGACTTGGAGCCGGTTTCTTACGCCGCAAAACCGATGACGGACATCTTTATTTCATCGCCCAACAGCAACATAACTCAATTGACCAATGGGTCACGTTGGGTGTTTCAGCACGTTCAGCCATGATTTTCAATCCGGTCAGTGGCGTTAAAGGCAAAGCGATGTTGCGAAAAGAAAAAGGTAAGACCCAGGTATATCTCCAGCTTAAGCCTGGAGAATCATTGATCATCAAGACTTTTGAAAAGGAAGAAGTGGAAGCGGCTTTATATCCAGTCTATGCTTATGAACGCGTTGATTTCCTGAAGGAAAGCTCGGTTAAACCTGGTGAAATTCCAACAAAACCAGCAAAAAAGGCAAGCACACTCTACCTGAGAGGCAACTGGACATTCCGGTTTACCGAAGGACAACCAGCTATACCAGGTTCTTTTACCATGTCAGGAGATCCGGTGTCCTGGACAACCCTTTCAACAGATAGTGCCACTGTTTATGCAGGTACAGGCCAATATACCCTGACGTTTAAAATGCCTAAGCAAAAAGCCGACGACTGGCGTCTGGAATTTGGCAGCCTATCCGAAAGCGCACGTATCATCATTAATGGAAAACCTGCAGGAACAGTCTGGAGCATTCCATATACATTGAACGTGGGTGAATTTTTAAAACCTGGCAAATCCAATACCATTGTGATTGATGTGACCAACTTACCTGCCAACCGGATAGCTGATTATGACAGACGGGGTGTTAAATGGCGTATTTTCAAGGAAATCAATTTTGTAGATGTTACATACAGGCCTTCAACGTATGATAAATGGTCTGTCATGCCCTCAGGATTGACTCAGCCTGTCAGGTTGGTTCCTTTGTATGTAAAGCCGCTGGAATAAACCACAACCCGGGAAATGTGTCATATATATTGATATGATTGCATGCCACTTGAATTGATTAACTTGAATTATATGAATTATATGAAAAAACAACAAGTACTTATTTTTTTATTAATAACGGTTTTTTCCGTTTCAGCCTTGTCAGCCAATACGGAGCTGACCATTCAGACCAAAAAGACCACAGCCTCTGTCAATCCGGACATGTATGGCATTTTTTTCGAAGACATCAACTTTGCCGCTGATGGAGGGTTGTATGCTGAACTGATCAAGAATCGCTCTTTTGAATTTCCACAGTCACTTATGGGCTGGAATACATTTGGAAAAGTCGAAGTGCTGGAAGGTGGTCCATTCGAGCGCAATCCACGTTATGTCAAACTGTCCGGTGCCGGACATCCTCATAAACATACCGGTCTTGAGAACGAGGGTTTCCGCGGCATTGGATTCAAAAGAGACGCCGCCTATCGTTTTTCGGTCTGGGCAAGAGCTGGTGCCGGCGAACAACATATCAGGGTAGAATTCATTGACGAACAGAACGAAGTAATGGAACGGCAGGATGTTGCTATTTCCGGTGCTGAATGGAAAAAGTACAGCGTAAACATGAAAGCCGGAAAAGACGTCAACAAAGGTTGTTTGCGTATTTTCCTGACATCGGAAGGTCCTGTTGATCTGGAACACGTCTCCTTATTTCCGGTCGATACCTGGAAGAACCGTGAAAATGGTATGCGCCAGGATCTGGCACAGGCATTAGCCGATTTAAGCCCTGGTGTTTTCCGGTTTCCTGGCGGTTGCATTGTGGAAGGTACGGATCTGAATACCCGCTACAACTGGAAAAACTCAGTAGGTCCTGTCGAAAATCGTCCGCTTAACGAAAACCGTTGGCATTATACATTTCCGAACCGTTTCTATCCTGACTATTTTCAGAGTTATGGTTTGGGTTTCTTTGAATTTTTTCAATTGTGTGAAGACTTTGGTGCACAAGCCCTGCCGGTGCTGAGCGTTGGACTGGCGTGTCAGTTCCAGAATGAAGGAACTGCATGCCATGTTGCTGTCAAGGAGTTACAGCCATACATTCAGGATGCCCTCGACTTGATTGAGTTTGCCACCGGACCGGAAACATCCACTTGGGGAAAGGTTCGTGCCGGCATGGGCCATCCGGCTCCGTTCAGCCTTAAATACCTGGCCATCGGAAACGAGCAATGGGATTCGTTGTATACTGAACGCCTGGAACCTTTTATTAAGGCTATTCGTGCCAGATACCCTCAGATTCAGATTGTTGGTAGTTCTGGCCCTTCGGCCGAGGGAAATAGATTTGACTACCTATGGCCTGAAATGAAACGGTTGAATGCAGACCTGGTGGATGAACATTATTACAAGCCACCGCAATGGTTTTTTGACAATGCTGATCGCTATGATAAATACGACCGCAAAGGCCCGAAAGTGTTTGCAGGCGAATATGCCTCACACGATCAGTCCACCCGGAAAGCCAATAACTGGCTTGCTGCTTTATCGGAAGCCGCTTTCATGACCGGGCTTGAACGCAATGCTGATATGGTTCGTCTGGCCACCTACGCGCCATTATTTGCCCATGTTGATGGTTGGCAATGGAATCCTGACCTGATCTGGTTTGATAACCTGCGCAGTATGAAAACCCCGAACTGGTATGTTCAACAACTTTACAGCCGCTTCAAAGGAACGGACGTGCTACAGGCTTTGTCTCAGGAAAAGCCCCTTACGGGTCAAAATGGATTGTATGCCAGTGTTGTCAGGGACAGCAAGAAAAATACGCTGATTATCAAAATTGTCAATAAAGAATCTAAGGCTCAGACTATCACCATCAACCTGAAAGATTTCAAACAAGCTGTTTCTCAGGTGAAACTGATTTGTCTTCAATCTGATAATCTCAGGACACAAAACACGCTTGAAAAACCAAACGGGATTGTCTCTGAAGAAAAAGCCATGGAACTGGTTGGTGCTTCGTTTGAACTAACAGCCCTTTCTCAGTCTTTTACCATCCTGGAAATTCAATTGTCTGATGCCAGGATGTCTGCCAAAGGCAAGAAAGCCGGTTTGTCTGACAAAGACGACAAGATCACTGTATACACCATTGGCGATTCCACGGTTAAAAATGGTGATGGCAGTGGCAACAACGGACAATGGGGTTGGGGCACTTTTTTAGGTGACTACCTCAAATCCGATAGTCTGCACGTGGTGAATCGTGCTCTGGGAGGGCGCAGCAGCCGTACTTATATTTCTGAAGGTTTATGGGACAATGTCCTGAGTCGTCTCAGACCGGGTGATTATGTGTTGCTCCAGTTTGGGCATAACGATGGGGGTGAGCCCAATAAAGGACGTGCCCGTGCCACACTGAAAGGCAACGGTGATGAAAGCCAGGACTTTGTACTGGAAGAAACCACCAGGGATACGATCACGGTGCATACCTATGGCTGGTATATCCGTCAGTACATTACCGAAGCAAAAGCCAAAGGTGCCATACCCATTGTTATCAGTCTGATTCCGCGTAATGATTGGCAAGATGGCAAAATTATCCGTCATACCGATACCTACGTCGGATGGGCCCGTCAGGCAGCTGAACAGACCGGCGCTTATTTTATCGACCTGAATGAACTGGTGTGTGACCAATACGACGCGATGGGCCCTGGAATGGTTGCTCCGTATTATTTCGGAGATCATACTCATACTTCACTGGCCGGAGCAAAGACCAACGCCTGGCTCGTTAGTCAGGGTATCAAACAACTGGAAGGATGTGGGCTGGCAAATTATGTTAAGTAACATGTTATAATTTGTAGACTTCTGATCCGGCCAATAGAAAACATCCCAACCCATAATCTTCGAAGTCCGGCATACTATCGTAAGTGACCGGTTGACCATCAGCAGGTTTGTTGCCGGTTCCCTGTACAAATCCCAGAAAACCGTTTTCATGGACAGCTTCCCTGGCCATGGCGTTCCAGGCTTTGATTACAGTGGGTAAGTAGTCTGTTTCAGGCAGGATACCCTTACGGATGCCCCACGCCATACCGTATACAAATAATGATGTACCTGTCGTTTCCTTTCCGCCGAAATGGGTTTCATCGGACAGACTGACATTCCAGAAGCCATCTTCCCGCTGACAGGCCTTAAGTGCTTTGGACATTTTTTTAAAATCGTTCAGATACATGTTCCGGTGACTGTCATGGCATGGCAAAAGATCAATGACACGTACCAGGGCTGCATAGACCCATCCGTTGCCGCGTGACCAATAGCAGTTTTTACCATTGGGTTCCCTGTAAGGCGGGCAAAAAGTGCTGTCACGCCACCAAAGCCCCTCTTTCGGATTATATAAACCATGACCACCTTCTATATCACGGGAGTGGAGATACATCTGCCGGGCTTTCTCAAAATAACGGTCATCGTTATCTAATACTCCCATCCTGATCAGGAGAGGCATGCCCATCTGAATAGCGTCAATCCAGGTCCAATCGCCATTCTGGGGTGTATTCAGCATCATTTGGGCATTGATCCGTACATTTTTGACTTTTTCGGGGGTAGGGCACAGGTTGTAAAGGTCAACGTAAGTCTGCCCTGCACAGTAATTATCGGCATTACGAGTGGTGTTGCCATCCCTGTATCCCCATTTATGAAATTCAGCCCATCCAAGTGCGTAATCGTAATATTGTTCCCTCGGACAAATCTGATGCAGAGCCATCAGGCCTTCGTAATAAACGCTTCTGGTCCAGATATTCGATGGACGAACCCTGCCCACATTACTGGGAGCTGTGAAATCGGCGTACTTGGCCATGAAATAGTTATTGGTTTTTTCCATGGTAGTCAGAATATCCCGACGATCCGGTAGTTCGCCGGCAAACAATGAAGAGTTAAAGATGATCAATACGAAAAACAGGTCGATTTTCTTCATAGGAACATGATTTTTTGTACAAGGGCAAATATACATGAATTTCTCTATCGGAAAAATCAGGATGGGTGTCCGGAATGCCGGATTTGCTCTGTTAAACCATCAAAAACGGTTTTTCCAGCGTTTGTTCAGGAATTCCTTCATTTTGTTTTCGGAGGCATTTTCCTGAGGTTTCCAGATGGATTTGCCTTCCATCTTTTCAGGCAGAAAGTCTTGCTCTACGAAATGATCGTCGTAGTCATGGGCATATTTATAGTTCTTGCCGTAGTTCAGTTCTTTCATCAGCCTGGTCGGAGCATTTCGCAAATGCAAAGGCACAGGCAGGTTTCCTGTCTCTTCGACCAGTTCAAGTGCCGTGCTGATGGCCATGCAGGCCGAGTTGCTCTTAGGACTGGAAGCCAGGTAAATGGCACATTCGGACAGCGCGATCCGGCTTTTAGGCCATCCCAGCTTATGAACCGTGTCAAAACAGGCATTCGCCAGCAACAAGGCATTCGGATTGGCCAAGCCGATATCTTCTGAAGCCAGAATCAGCAAACGCCTGGCAATAAATTTCGGGTCTTCACCACCTGCCACCATACGAGCCAGCCAGTAAACAGCGCCTTCCGGATCACTGCCCCTGACAGATTTTATGAAAGCTGAAATGATATCGTAGTGCATTTCACCATTCTTGTCATAGGCCATCGGATTTTCCTGCAGGCATTCGGTAACGATGGCATCCGTAACCTGGACAGGCTCGTCATCGCTAAAGGAGTTTGCCACCAATTCAATGATGTTCAATAACTTACGCGCATCTCCGCCGGCAAAACGGAACAAGGCTGTTTTTTCTTCTACCTGAATGGTTCGCTTGTTAAGCACCACGTCGGTGGTCAGTGCCCGTTGCAGCAATTCTTCCATATCGGCCACTCCAAGTGGTTGCAATACGTAAACCTGACAGCGGGACAGTAGTGGGCTGATAACTTCGAAGGACGGATTTTCGGTCGTGGCACCTATCAATATAAAAATACCGCTCTCAACGGCTCCAAGTAATGAGTCCTGCTGAGATTTGCTGAAACGGTGAATCTCATCGATAAACAGGATAGGGGTTCTTGTCGTGAAAAGTGGATTGCTTTTGGCCTTTTCAATCACTTCCCGCACGTCTTTTACACCGGAACTAACAGCACTTAATGTAAAGAATGGCCGTTCCAGCTGATGAGCGACGATGCGTGCCAGCGTGGTCTTACCTATACCTGGAGGGCCCCAAAGAATAAACGAGGAGAGATTACCTGAATCAATCATTTTTCGCAGTACTGCCTGAGGCCCGACCAGTTGTTTTTGGCCGATATATTCATCCAGATTTTTCGGCCTGAGTCGTTCAGCCAGAGGTGGTAACATGACAATCACTTTTTAAGGGAAACAGGCATTTTCCTGACACTTTTTCTCGTGTTCAACGCAAAAATACAACAAAATTCCAACGGTATTATGTGAATGAACGAAAATCTTTTCGTAATTTTGGCCACGTTTTCTACACCAATCAACTACCAAATTTCCCATTTATGAAAAAGCATAATTTTTCCGCAGGCCCTTCTATCCTGAGCGAGTACACTATTCAGAAAACAGCTGAAGCCGTAATCAATTTTGCCGGTACCGGTCTTTCCATCCTGGAGGTTTCCCACCGTGGTAAAGAATTTGTTGCCGTTTGTGAAGAAGCACGTGCGTTGATAAAAGAATTACTGAACATACCTGAAGAATTTGAGGTAGTCTTTCTGGGAGGAGGCGCCAGTCTGCAGTTTTGCATGGCTCCTTATAACTTTCTGGAAAAGAAGGCTTCCCATCTTGATACGGGAACCTGGGCCAGCAATGCCATCAAGGAAGCAAAATTCTTTGGTGAAGTAAACGTTGTCGCTTCTTCCAAAGCTGACAATTACACCTACATACCAAAAAACTATGAAGTGCCTGCTGATTCCGACTATTTCTACTATTGCACCAATAACACGATTTTCGGAACGGAATTGCACCAGGACTTGCATGTCGGCTTACCCGTCATCGCAGACATGTCCTCCGATATTTTCTCACGTCCCATCGATTTCACGGATTATATCCTGATTTTTGCCGGTGCCCAGAAAAATCTGGCTCCTGCAGGTGTTACTGTAGCCATTGTCCGCAAGGATGCGCTTGGAAAGGTCAGCCGTCAGATACCGACCATGTTAAGTTACAAGACGCATATTGAAAAAGAATCCATGTTCAACACCCCTCCGGTGCTTCCCATCTTTTCCGCCCTTCAAACCCTGAAATATTACAAGGAAATCGGCGGTATCAAAACCATTCAGGCGTTGAATAAGGCCAAAGCAGATCTGCTGTACGCTGAAATCGACAACAATCCTTTCTTCAAGGGTACGGTAACCTGCAAGGAAGACCGTTCGCTTATGAACATTTGTTTTGTTATGAATGACGGAAAAGAAGCTTTTGAGGAAGAATTCAGCAAATTTGCATCATCCAGGGGCCTGGTTGGTATCAAAGGTCATCGTTCCGTAGGTGGTTTTCGTGCTTCATGCTACAATGCGCTTCCGATTGAAAGCGTACAGGCTCTCGTTGATTGCATGCACGAATTTGCCCAGACACACTGATAGAAAATATTCATTAATTTTACCAAAACAAATGAAAGTTTTAGTAGCTACAGACAAACCGTTTGCCAAAGTTGCTGTCGATGGTATACGCAACGTGGTTGAAGAAGCCGGATTCGAACTGGCCTTGCTGGAAAAATACACGGATAAAAAGCAATTGCTGGATGCTGTTGCCAATGTGGAAGCTGTCATCATACGCAGCGACATCATTGATGCCGACGTGTTGGAGGCTGCCAAAGCCCTGAAAATCGTTGTTCGTGCCGGTGCTGGTTATGACAATGTTGATCTGGATGCAGCAACAAAAAAGGGTGTGTGTGTTATGAATACACCTGGCCAGAATGCCAATGCCGTAGCAGAATTGGCATTAGGTCTCATGGTTTATGCTGTTCGTAATCAATATAATGGTACCTCAGGTACAGAATTGCTTGGCAAGAAACTTGGTATCCATGCCTGTGGTAATGTCGGTCGTAACGTAGCTCGTATCGCCAACGGTTTCGGTATGGAACTTTATGGCTATGATGCCTATTGCACGGCAGAATCTATGGAAAAGGACGGCATCAAGGCTGTTTCTTCAGTCAATGAATTGTATAAAACCTGTAATGTGGTGTCTGTGCATATTCCGGCTACTCCCGAAACCAGGAATTCCATCAATGCTGCGTTGGTTGGATTGATGCCCAAGGGTGGTATATTGGTTAATACTGCCCGTAAGGAAGTGATTGACGAAGTAAGTCTGATCAGCTTGATGGAAGAACGTACGGATTTGCGGTACATGACCGATATCATGCCTGCGGCTCACGAAACGTTTCTGGCTAAATTTCCGGAACGTTATTTTTCAACGCCTAAAAAAATGGGAGCCCAGACAGCTGAAGCCAACATTAATGCCGGCATAGCTGCTGCTCATCAGATTGTGGATTTCCTGAAAAACGGCAATGAACGCTTCCGCGTTAACAAGTAAGTAATTATGGCTGTTATCAAACCCTTCAAGGGATTTCGTCCGCCGGTATCACTGGTCGGGCAGGTTGCTTCGCGTCCCTATGACGTGCTGAATTCTGAGGAAGCCCGTGCAGAGGCTGGCGATAACGAACTATCGCTCTATCACATCATCAAACCTGAGATTGACTTTCCTGTTGGCCAGGATGAGCATGAGGAAAAGGTGTACCGGAAGGCGGTCGAGAATTTCAATAAGTTTCAAAAGAACGGTTGGTTGGTTCAGGACGAAAAAGAGTTGTATTATGTCTATGCACAGACCATGAATGGCAAGACACAATATGGTCTGGTTGTCTGTGCTTGTGTGGATGATTATCTGAAGGGTAACATCAGGAAGCATGAACTGACTCGTCGGGACAAGGAGGAAGACCGCATGAAACATGTGCGTGTCAATGACGCCAACATTGAGCCTGTATTTTTTGCCTATCCGAATCAACCCGAGCTGGATGCCCTTGTTGCCCGTTACACGGCAGCCTCCGCTGTCTACGATTTTGTGGCACCAGATGGTTTTGGCCATCATTTTTGGTTGATTGACAATGACAACGATATTGCCCGTATTACGGAACTGTTTGCAGCCATGCCTGCCTTGTATATTGCTGACGGACATCATCGTTCAGCTGCAGCTGCCCTGGTCGGAGCCGAGAAGGCCAGAAGCAACCCCAATCACCGTGGTGATGAGGAATACAACTACTTCATGGCTGTCTGCTTCCCGGACAATCAACTGACCATCATCGACTACAACCGTCTCGTAAGGGATTTGAACGGATTGAGCGAAGACGCCTTCCTGAAAGCGTTGGAGAAGCATTTCATTGTTGAAAAAAAAGGAGCTGCGATGTATAAGCCCTGTTGCCTGCATAATTTTTCACTGTATTTGTCTGGTTGCTGGTATTCACTGACTGCTCGTCCAGGTACCTACAATGATGCTGATCCGATTGGTGTGCTGGATGTTACGATTTCATCCAACCTCATTCTGGATGAAATTCTGGGTATCAAGGATCTTCGGTCAGACAAACGTATCGATTTCGTGGGTGGTATCCGTGGATTGGGTGAACTTTCGAAACGCGTTGACAGTGGCGAAATGAAGGTGGCACTGGCGTTGTTTCCGGTGTCCATGAAACAATTGATCAATATTGCCGACAGCGGAAACATTATGCCGCCAAAGACGACCTGGTTCGAACCAAAATTACGGTCGGGGCTGGTGATCCATAAATTGTCATAGGCATTGCTTAACAATGCCTCATGCAAAGCGATACCTACAAGACCATCCGTAGCCAGAGTGAAGGGCAGTATAAGGGAAAGGGCAGCAAGTTTCTGGCCTTTGCGCATCCGGTTGTTTCTGTCGAAGAAATCAAGGCATTGCTGGAGAACTACCACAAAACCTATTACGATGCCAGACATGTTTGTTATGCCTACAACCTGGGTACAACAGGTGAGGATTTTCGGGCTAATGATGATGGCGAGCCATCCGGAACGGCAGGCAGGCCGATTCTTGGCCAGATTCAATCGTTTGGGCTGACCAACGTGCTGATAGTGGTCGTTCGCTATTTTGGGGGCGTGTTACTCGGAACAGGCGGACTGGTTGTGGCGTACAGATCAGCGGCCTGTGATGCATTGACAAAGGCTGAAATCCTGGAAAAAACGGTTGATGTGGTGTTTAACCTTTGGTTCGGGTTTTCATACATGGATAACGTGTTGCGCATTATCCGGAAGCTGGATGCCAGAATCTTGTCTCAGGAGTATGATACCGGTTGTCTGATGCAGGTAAGTATCCGGAAAAATGAAGCTGAATCCCTGAAATCTGTGCTTGGGAAAGTTGAAACCCTCCGGTTTATTGAGTCGTGATCTTTGCGATTCATCAGGGATTTCATACCTTTGACAGTCTTTTTTAAGAATCCCATGTATAAGAAACTCGTTATTCGTCTGTGGCAATTCCTGCGTTTTCCGGCCAATGCCTGGAAGATGGTATCAGAGGAAACGGACACCAACAAGACATTTTTGTCCGAATTCTTTTATCCGCTTATCGGGCTGGCTGCACTGACAGCTTTTGTCAGTGCTTTTATTGACGGAGACCTTACATTCAGGGAAAAATTAACGGAGGGCATCCAGTTATTTGTCGTATCCTTCGGTTCTGCCTTTATTGGTTTATTTATGTCGGCAAAGATACTGGACTGGATGTATGTCCGGTGGTTTGAGCAACCGTCCGATTACACCAAGGCCCAGGTCCTGACTGTTTATGCCTTGGCACCCGTGTTGGCTGTTAGCATCCTGACCAGGCTTATTTCAGAATTGTTTTTTCTCAAAATCCTGTTTCTGTATGCTTTTGTCATTATATGGGAAGCGGGTACACAGTATTACACCATCGATACCAAAAAGCAAGGTACGTTTACCGCTGTTTCCGGAATAGTCATCCTTTTTGCGCCCTTACTGGTGGAGTATTTATTGAAGCTCATGTTGCCTGGATTGAACTGATTTATGAAGCCGGCCTCACACATACTGATCAAGAACAAGCGTGCCACGTTTGATTACGAATTGCTGGAATTCTTTTCGGCAGGCATGGTGCTGACCGGTACGGAAATCAAATCCATCCGGCTCGGCAAGGTCAGTCTGGCCGATAGCTATTGTGTGATGCAGAACGGTGAGTTGTGGGCCAGGAACATCCAGATTTCCGAATACTTTTTCGGAACGTACAACAATCACGTGCCTAGGCGGGACCGTAAATTGTTGTTGACCAAACGGGAATTACGTAAATTAACCCGTCTGACCAAAGAAACCGGTTTTACCATTGTTCCGATCAAGCTGTATATCAACGAAAAAGGATTGGCCAAGCTCGATATTGCGGTAGCCAAGGGTAAAAAAGCCTACGACAAACGTGAATCCCTGAAAGAAAAAGACGATAAGCGGGAGATGGACAGGCATTTCAAAAAGTGATGGCTAAAACCAGTCAACGTATTCTTAACGCTATCTGTAGCGGTTTGCCAAAGGCCGGACGCACGCTGGTCTGGTTGTTAAAGTTGATCGTACCTATTTCATTGGGCGTTCAATTGCTTCAGTATTCAGGTTTGCTGAATTATGCGGCGCTGGCAATTAATCCCCTTTTTCATGTCATAGGCTTGCCTGGTACTTCGGCCATCGCCTTTGTCTGTAGCCTCTTCCTGCCTCTTTATGCTCCAATAGCCGTCATTGGCACTATGACCCTGACCATCCGGCAAATCAGTATCCTGGCCATCATGTGTTTGATTTCCCACAATACACTGGTGGAGACTGCTGTTCAGAAAAAGACAGGTTCATCCTACTGGTTCATCTGGTTCCTGCGTATCGGCATGAGTTTTCTGGCTGCTTTTCTTTGGAACATCATGCTTCCTGAAGACATGGGTGCAGCACCGACCATCACGGCGTCGGCATCGGTTGAGCAAACTTTTGGACAAATGATGCTGGCATGGTCGTTCAGTACGCTCAGGCTGTGTCTTAAAATCATACTAATTGTCTCCGGACTGATGATTCTTCAACGTCTGCTGGAGGAATTCCACATCATGGATGTGCTGGCACGTGTATTCGCACCGTTTATGCGCGTCATGGGCTTGTCCGGAGACTGCTCCTTTCTGTGGTTCGTGGGCAACATCATCGGTTTGACTTATGGTTCGGCTGTTCTGATTGAACAAATTCAGGACGGAAAACTAAAACCATCCGATGCCCGTATGTTGAACAATCATCTGGCCATCAGCCATTCCTTGTTGGAGGATTCCCTGTTGTTTATTGCCATCGGCGTACCTGCTTTCTGGGTGACGGTGCCACGGTTGTTGCTGGCCATCGTCGTCTGCTGGCTTATTCATGGTTTCCGCGCGATTTATCTGAAAAAAATAAGGCTGAATCATTTCTGAGACAGCCTTTATCTGATACATGAAAACGGGCGGATTTCAATACGCGAAGAGAGGGTAGGCGGCCATCGTTTTGTTCACTTTTTCACGCACAGCCTTAATTACCGCTTCATCCTGAGGCGCAGAGAGTACCTTGTCGATAAGTTCCACGATTTCACCCATCAGCGGCTCCCTGGCACCACGGGTTGTGATGGCAGGTGTACCGACGCGGATACCGGATGTCAGGAAAGGAGAGCGGGAGTCAAACGGCACCATGTTCTTGTTGACAGTGATATCAGCCAGTACCAGGGCTTTTTCAGCCACCTTACCTGTCAGCTCGGGAAATTTCGGTCTCAGGTCGATGAGCATGGAGTGGTTGTCGGTGCCGTCGGAAATGATCTTGTACCCTTTGTCCATAAACGCTTTGGCCATAACAGCCGCATTTTTCTGAACCTGTGACTGATAAATCTTGTATTCGGGTTGCAGGGCTTCGCCGAACGCGACAGCCTTAGCCGCGATCACGTGTTCCAGTGGACCACCCTGGATACCCGGGAATACAGCTGAATCCAGGAGGGAAGACATCAGGCGGATTTCGCCCTTGGGTGTTGTCTTGCCCCAGGGATTTTCAAAATCCTTGCCTAACAGGATAATACCGCCTCGAGGACCACGAAGGGTTTTGTGGGTGGTCGATGTAACGATGTGTGCATATTTCAGCGGGTTATTCAGCAATCCGGCGGCGATAAGGCCGGCAGGGTGAGCCATGTCAATCATGAGGAGGGCACCGATTTTATCGGCAATGGCGCGCATGCGGGCATAATCCCATTCACGGGAATAAGCGGAGGCACCACCCACGATCAGTTTCGGGCGTTCAGCCAGAGCGACGGCTTCCATCTGGTCGTAATCCACGCGCCCTGTATCTTCTTTAACGCTGTACGCCAAAGGTTTATAGAGAATACCCGAACTGTTGACGGGCGAACCATGCGAGAGGTGACCACCATGAGCCAGATTCAGTCCCAGGAAAGAATCACCGGGATTCATGACAGCCAGAAAAACAGCCGCATTGGCCTGAGCACCGGAGTGAGGTTGTACGTTGGCATATTCAGCGCCAAACAGTTCTTTCAACCGGTCGATGCACAGCTGTTCGCTTTCGTCCACGACTTCGCAACCTCCATAGTAGCGATGACCGGGATAGCCTTCTGCATACTTGTTGGTCAGCCAGGTCCCCATGGCTTCCATTACCTGGTCACTAACGAAGTTTTCGGATGCGATCAGTTCGATGCCTTTCAACTGGCGTTGATGTTCGCGTTCAATGATGTCGAAAATGAGTTGATCTCTCTTCATAAAATGTTGATATATAGAATGATAAATAATCAGCGGACAATCCGGAAACAAGACCTTTTTATAAACTGCAAATATACTGATTTTTTCTCAGTGCTTCAGCGGGTTTTGTTTTCAGCTTCCAGCTTCTTCATGGCTCGTTGGTAACAAGTCCGGCACAACGGTATGTATTCATTTTTTTCTCCCAGCAACACCTGTTTGTCACTCTTGACCAAGCGATGGGAGTATTGTGCCAGTGAACCACATTCCAGACAAATGGCATGAACCTTGGTTACCTCTTCGGCGATACTGCACAGAGCTGGCATCGGGCCAAAGGGATGTCCCAGGTAATCCATGTCCAAACCGGCAACAATAACTCGTATGCCATTGTTTGCCAGTTCGTTGCAAACGTTTATCAGGTTTTCGTCGAAAAACTGGGCTTCGTCGATGCCGACCACATCCACATCGCTGCTCAGCAAGAGAATGCTTTCGGAGGTATTGACCGGAGTGCAAAGAATGGAATTGCTGTCATGAGACACCACATTCTCTTCGGAATACCGTGTATCGATAGTCGGTTTGTAAATTTCCACCCGTTGTTTGGCAAAGACTGCCCGTTTCAGGCGTCGGATCAATTCTTCTGTCTTACCGGAAAACATGGAGCCGCAAATCACTTCGATGCGGCCCCTCTGTTTAATTTCGTGACAATTATGTTCAGCTAACAGCATCTATCATTTCTTTTTTTGAACAGACCAGCCGAATTTGCCGATCATCGGACCCAGTTCGTGATAAAAACCGTGGGAATAAACCAACAGGTCGGCCTCCCTCAACTTGAAAGCACCCGTTTTTTCATCCATGTATTTTTCATCCGCCAGCACGTTCAGCACGTCAGCGATAAACATGTCATGGGAACCAAGACTGATCACTTCCCGGACACGGCATTCAATGCATACCGGAGATTCTTCCACGATAGGGGCGTTGACAATACTGGCCTTCCCTGGTGTCAAATTCATTTCTTTGAATTTGTCGTGATCCTTGCCGGAACGGACACCACACCAGTCAGTGGCAAACGCCATGTCCTTCGTGGTGAGGTTGATCACAAATTCCATGTTTTTTTTGATGATGGGATAGGAATACCGTTCCGGTCTGACAGAGATATAACACATCGGAGGATCTGTACAAATAGTACCGACCCACGATATGGTGAGCAGGTTGTATTCGCTTTCGTCAGCTCCTGAACTGATCAGGACGGCCGGTAGCGGGTAAATCATGGTGCCTGGTTTCCAGTTTTTCTTCATTGTATTGTCAAGCTTTTTTCGTGGGTAATGATTAAAGTAACTGAATATCCTCCTGTTGAATTTCTCGCTCGCAGTATTGGCATTTCAGGATGATGGGATCGTTGTTCATTACTTCAAACCGAGTTTTCATCGGTTCGTTGTTGGTAATGCACCTGGGGTTGGGGCATTTCACGATGCCGGTAAAGTTTTCGGGCAGACTCAATTGCATCTTTTCGATTACCTCATAATCTCTGATGACATTGATTTTGGCAAAAGGAGCGATGAGCGCGATACGGCTGATTTCCTCTTCTGCGTAATACCGGTCAGCAATCTTGATGATGCCTTTTCTGCCCAGCAGTTTGCTGTTCAGGTTGTTGCCAATGGTTATCTGATTGCTTACCTGTTCCAGTTGCAGCAGTGAAACCACTTTGAAAAGTTTGTCGGAAGGAATGTGGTCAATAACGGTGCCGTTCTGAAGGGCTTTCACCTGAAGTTCTTTTTCGTTGGTTGTCATGGTTTTCAACGGTTAAATCATACCCAAAGCGTTACAAATCATAGCCTGACGAGCATAAAGACCGTTTCGGGCTTGTTCAAAATAATATGCCTTGGGGCTGGTATCAACGTCCTGGTCAATCTCATTCACCCTGGGCAATGGATGGAGGATTCGGAGGTTTTCCCTGGATCCTTCCAACATATCCTTACGAAGTGTGTACACATTCTTGACTTTCTCGTATTCCATGGCATCGGTAAAGCGCTCTTTCTGTACACGTGTCATGTAGAGTATATCTACTTCATTGATGATGTCGGTGCTGAACTCAGTTATTTCTGTATAAGGAATACCGTCTTCTCGGCAGATCAGCTTATATTCGTCAGGCATTTTCAGTTCATCCGGCGCGATGAAATAAAATTCCGGCGCAAAGTGTGACATAGCCATCAGCAGGGAATGCACGGTACGGCCATATTTCAGATCACCGACCATGGCAATTTTCAGGTTGGTCAGTTTTCCCTGTGTCTTGCGGATGGAGTAGAGATCCAGCATGGTCTGGGAAGGATGCTGGTTCGATCCGTCTCCGGCATTGATGACAGGTACGGAAGACACTTCGGAGGCATAACGGGCGGCTCCTTCCAGAAAATGGCGCATAATGATAATATCGGCATAGTTGGATACCATTCTGATGGTATCGTTCAGCGTTTCACCCTTGACAAAGCTGGACGTGGATGCATCAGAAAAACCAATCACTCTGCCGCCCAGTCTGTTGACCGCTGTTTCAAAGCTCAGACGTGTCCGCGTCGATGGCTCGAAAAAGAGCGTGGCGGCCACTTTGCCTGACAGGATGGTTCGATTCGGATTGGCTTCGAAATTTGCGGCACTGTCCAGAATGTGCAGGATTTGTTCTTTGGAGTAATCGGTAATGGAAACGATGCTTTTGGTTGACATACCGGTAAGATGTATGGGTTCGTTTTTTGAACGTTTGGACAAAAATACGAAAAAGGATGAGTACCCTGCCAAAAAACGCTCAAAAAATCAAGTGGCATTTGTAAAAGAAAAGTGTATTTTTGTCTTAATTAAATTGGCTGATTATGTTGCTCGATAAATTGATTCGGATTTTCTGGTGGGTATTTGGCATCGGATTACTGCTTTCCATTCTGATTTTTGTACTGATTGCCAACGGCAAGATCGGTTACATGCCTCCCATCGAAGAACTGGAAAATCCGAAAAACACGGTGGCTACCGAAGTATATAGTGCCGATGGTGTCGTCCTGAATACCTTTTATCACAAAAATACCGGCAACCGTGTATTAGTCCGCTACGATCAGTTGTCTCCCATGTTGGTTCAGGCACTTATCGCTACAGAAGACATTCGCTTTTCCCGTCATTCGGGTATTGATGTAAAGGCCTTGTTCAGGGCCATTATCAAACGTGGTCTGTTTTTCAACAAACATGCAGGCGGAGGCAGCACGCTGACACAACAACTGGCTAAACAATTGTACACACCGAGAGCTGAAAATGTACTGGAACGCCTGATGCAAAAGCCCATTGAATGGGTGATTGCCGTACAGCTGGAACGCTGTTACACCAAAGAGGAAATCCTGACCATGTACCTGAACCAGTACGATTTCGTGAATAACGCGGTTGGTATTAAAACAGCTTCCTGGGTCTATTTCGGTACCACACCTGATAAACTGACGCTGGAGCAGGCAGCCACACTGGTGGGTATGTGCAAGAACGCCACCCTGTACAACCCGGTACGTTTCAACGAACGTTCCCGTCAGCGTCGGAACGTTGTCTTGAACCAGATGCGCAAAGCTGGCTATATCTCAAGAGATACCAGGGATTCCATACAGGCCCTGCCATTGGAAATCAATTTTCACAAAGTCGATCACAAGGAAGGGCTGGCTCCCTATTTCAGGGAATACCTCAGGCTGATGCTCACTCATAAGAAACCAAGGCGGAGCAATTATGCCAGCTGGCAGCTTCAGCAATACAAGGATGATTCGCTGGCCTGGGAAACCAACCCGTTGTATGGTTGGTGTAACAAGAATACCAAAGAAGACGGCTCCAGTTACAACCTGTACACGGATGGTCTTAAAATATACACCACCATCGATTCCCGTATGCAGCAATATGCTGAAGAGGCTGTTTCCGAGCACATCGGAGGTTATCTTCAGGGTCTGTTCAACAAGGAGAAGAAAGGTCGTTCCTATGCACCGTACTCCAAAAATCTGAGTCCCGAAGAAGTTGACAAGATTCTTGACCGGGCTATCCGGCAATCGGAGCGCTACCGTGTCATGAAAGAATCTGATTACTCCGAAAAAGAGATTATGAAAGTCTTCCGTACACCAGTTGAAATGACTGTTTTTTCGTATCGGGGTATGATTGATACCGTGATGACGCCGCTTGATTCCATCCGCTACCATAAGTACTTCCTGCGGGCCGGATTCATGGCTATGGATCCGATGAACGGACATGTGAAAGCCTATGTGGGCGGAGTATCGTTCAATCCGTTCCAGTACGATATGGTGATGACCGGACGCCGTCAGGTGGGTTCCACCATCAAGCCATTCCTATACAGTATGGCTATGGAAGAGGGTTTCTCTCCCTGCGACAAGGTGGTGAACGAACCGATCACCATCATTACTGAAACGGGTGAAGCATGGACTCCCAGAAATGCCAATGACAGCAGGGTAGGAGAAATCGTGACTTTACGCTGGGGCATGGCCAATTCAAACAACTGGATTTCAGCGTACGTGATGAGTCATTTTTCGCCCTATACTTTTGCTCGCCTGCTTCATTCATTTGGCCTGAACGGTCAGGTGGATCCCGTGGTTTCCCTATGCGTGGGAACCTGTGACGCGACTGTTGCCGAAATGGTCAGTGCCTATACCTCCTTTGCCAACAGGGGAATCCGTGTACAACCCGTTTTTGTTACCCACATAGAAGACAAGGATGGGAATGCGCTGGCGCATTTCTCACCGCAGATGTCTGAAGTATTCAGCGAATCCACTTCCTACAAAATGCTTTCCATGTTGAGGGCAGTTATCGATGGAGGCACCGGCAGCCGTGTCCGTTACAAGTTCAATGTTCAGGGACAGATTGGCGGAAAAACAGGTACCACGCAGAACAATTCAGACGGATGGTTCATGGGAGTCACCCCAAGGCTGGTCAGCGGCGTATGGGTTGGCGGTGAAGACAGGGACATCCATTTTGATTATACGAACGAAGGACAAGGTGCCGCTATGGCATTGCCTATCTGGGCCAGGTTTATGAACAAGGTCCATGCCGATCCTGAATTGGGTATTTCACCCAATGACGTGTTTCGTGTTCCTTCCGGTCAAACGTATTCTTGCATTGGTGGAGATACTATCAGTGCTGAAGAGGGTAGTGAACCGGCCAATAGCGTATTTGACAATTTATAAACGTAATACTCCCGGGCTATGAAACAAGTCAGACAAGAGAAAACGGATACAAAGACATCCGATCGCCTGAGAAAACTGAGCTACTTTTTGCTTTTGCTGGGTACTGTCGTCCTGATTGTTTGTCTGGTTTACATGCTTTTCAATCTGGACAGATCGGATCAGATTGTCGATAGCTGGATTCCATCTATAGGTGGTGGTATCCTGCTGTGTGTTATCAGCATGGTTGTTAAGTGGTTGTCAAAGAAATAACACCAACAAATGGATCAAACAGCCGTCGTGTTTGGCGCAACGGGCCTGGTCGGTTATGATCTGGTCTGCGAATTGCTGGATAACAACGATTATGATAAAGTGATTGTTGTTACGAGAAGGAGGCTTGTTCTGACCAATCCGAAACTGGAACAGCTGATACTTCAGGACTTTGCAGAAGTCGTGCAACATAAAGAGATTTTGCAGGCTTCTGTCTATTTCTGCTGCATCGGAACGACCATCAAAAAAGCAGGCAGAAAGGAAGCATTCCGCAAAGTCGATTACGATATACCTTTTCTGATTGCCCGGCTGGCTGAAGACCTGCAGATTCCTACGCTGGTTGTCATATCGTCAATGGGCGCCGCTACCAGAACGTCTAATTTTTACCTCAGGACAAAAGGCGAGATGGAGATGGCTGTCCGTGAGACATTTACAGGTAAACTTGTTTTTATTCACCCATCCCTGCTTCTGGGATACCGGAATGATTACCGGTTTGGTGAATCAATCGCCATCATGCTGATGAGAATCTTTGGTTGGTTGTTTGTTGGTAAACTGGCCAGATACAGAGGTATAGAAGCCCTTGATGTGGCAAAAGCCATGATGGTCATCGCGCGTCTGCCATCTCCCGATCAGGTCTATGAATCGGATGAATTGCGTTATTTATCGAAAGGCATACTGAACTTTCCAAAAAAAAAATCCCTTTCCGCGACGCGTAGAGTAAATCTGGGGTTGCTGATAGCATTTATCGTTGTCATTGCAACAGCCGCTTTTTTCGGCCATCAGCAAAGGCTGAGAGACCTCCGGTATTATGGCGATTTACCCGAAATACAGGCAAGAGGTGAACTCAGGGCTCTTACTTTATATAGTTCTACATCCTATTTCATCTTTCGGGACAGGGAAATGGGCTATGAGTATGAGCTTTGTTCCCGGTTGGCTGAATCACTGGGGCTGACCTTGAAAATGATACCCGTTCCGAATATTCTGGCGCTGAAAGATAGTCTGGATGCCGGAGTAGGCGATATTATCGCGTATAATGTACCGGTAACCTTGAATATCAGGGAGCAGTACCTGACCTGCGGTCGTGACTTTCGGACACATCAGGTGTTGGTGCAACAAAAAAACAATCCGGAACTGGTCAAAGACGTCACTCAGCTGATCGGTAAGGAAATTGTCGTTCAGAAAGGGACGATGTTTCATACCCGCCTTTTGCACCTGAACAACGAATTGGGCGGTGGCATACTGATCCGTGCCTTGGATAAAGATAGCATCGATACCGAAGAGATGATCGGTAAGGTGGCTTCCGGTCAGCTCAGCTATACCATTGCTGACAATGTGATGGCTCAGTTTAACAAGACCTACTACAAGAACCTGCATATTTCCACCAGTATCAGTTTTCCGCAGGAGTCCTTCTGGATTGTCAGAAAAGAGGCGCCCCTGCTGGCTAAGGCTGTCAATGACTGGTTCCTGAAAAATGTCAGCAGCAGTGAATACAGGGCTATCAACAAGCGGTATTTTGAACGGAGCAAAGGTCCGTCACCGTTTCTGACCACGGGCCGGTTTATTGGCAGGGATGGGCGTGTTTCACCATTCGATGCCTTATTCAAGACGTATGCCAGGGCGTATGGGTTGGACTGGCGGTTGTTAGCCAGTGTGGCCTATCAGGAATCGAAGTTTGACGCGTCGGCTGTTTCATGGGCTGGTGCTGTCGGACTTATGCAACTCATGCCGAAGACGGCCAGTGATTACGAGGTCAATCCCGATAGTTTGTTTGATCCGGAAAAAAACATTCTGGCAGCTGTTCGTCTCATCAGGAATCTGGAACGTCAGCTTCGGTCGGTTGAAAGCAGAGAACATCGGTTGAAACTGGTTTTGGCCGGTTTTAACAGTGGTCTGGGGCATGTACTTGATGCACGGGCATTGGCTCGCAAGTATGGCAGGAATCCGGATAACTGGGATGATGTCTGTAACTATATCTTGCTGAAGAGGCATCAAGCGTATTATGATGATCCGGTGTGCAAGCAAGGTTATTTAAGGGGGTCGGAAACGGCAAATTTTGTGACGGAAGTGTGGGCGCGGTACGAGTATTACATAAGTAAGGGTCTTAAAAAATAATGGTTGCATGACACACGAGGAATATATGCTGGAAGCTTTCAGGGAGGCTTTCAAGGGAGTTCGGGGCAATGAGGGCGGCCCGTTTGGGGCGATCATCGTGTTGAATGGCGAGGTGATTGGCAGGGGGTGCAACAGGGTGACGTCAATGATCGATCCGACAGCGCACGCGGAGGTTGTAGCTATTCGGGAAGCCTGTCAGCGGGTGAGAGACTTTCATCTGTCGGAGGCTGCCATGTATGCCACGTGTGAGCCTTGTCCGATGTGTTTGTCGGCCATCTACTGGGCCGGCATCAAAACGGTCTATTATAGTGCTGACAGGCATGATGCAGCAGAAATAGGGTTTAACGATAGTTTTATCTATGACGAGCTGAATAAACCGGTGCTGATGCGGTATGTGTCGATGAAACAGCTTGTCTTGCCTGAGGCTGAATCATTGTTTGACGAGTGGGCTGATAAAGAGGACAAGACCCTCTATTAATCTTGTTTTCAATGCTATTCTTTTATACTATACTAATTTTTTCGTTCAAGGTAGTATGGAACGCCGCATGCCCTAATTATACCACGCTTGGGCGCTTTTACAAGCATGCTCGTTTCATTTTTAGTTATCTTCAAAGTCTGGAAAATGGTGCGTAAAGGTGATTATAAAAACAGTAAGGAGTTTTGGTACCCGCTTGACAACGCTGCTAAGATTTATCCGGCGATAACAACCAACGAAGTTACTTCCGTGTTCCGGATATCGGCCAATCTGAAACAGCCGATTAATATCACCTGTTTATTTAAAGCTGTTCGTACCATAGAGTCACGTTTCCCCTATTATAAAGTGACCTTGAAAAAAGGTTTTTTCTGGTACTATCTGGAATCAACCGATTTTCTGACCCCCGTTGAAGTAGACAATAAATTGCCTTGCCGTCGTTTTCGTGAAGAAGGTAACCTTTTCCGGGTGCTAGCCATCAAAAACAGGCTAAGCGTGGAGTTTTCACACATGCTGGCTGATGGTTCCGGTGCCTTTGAATACTTTAAAACCCTGCTGGCAAGCTATTTTGAATTGACCGGTATTGAGATTCCGTCAGATTATACCTATCTCAAACCAGACGAAAAGCCAATGGCTGAAGAGTTTGAAGATGCCCATAACCGTTATTTTAAAGAGCATATTCCTGCGTTGGTTAAGCGGCCAAGGGCCTTCCATTTACCCTATGTACTTAAACGAAAACCCCGTTTCGATGTGTTGTATGCCATTATTTCAACGGATGAAATTAAGGCCAGAGCCAAAGAGAAAGGTTTTAACATAACGGTGTACCTTACTGCCGTTTACTTAGCCGCACTGCAGGATATTTTTGAAAGCCTAAGCCCTGTCAGCAAACACAGGAAATACAAAAAACTAAGCATTGAAGTTCCCATAAACCTGAGAAAAATATACTCTTCAGCAACCATGCGGAATTTTTCATTGTATGTGATGCCCGAAATTGATCTGAGATTGGGACATTACACGTTCGATGAACTATTGAAAACTGTTTATCACCAGATGCAGCTTGAAACTGACGAGAAACTGGTGAATAAAATCCTTGCCCTTCATGTGGGTAGTGAGCGTAAGCTTCTGGTCAGGAGTATTCCTCTTTTTATCAAGAGTTTCGTATTGAGAATAAGCTCTTACCTGTTTGGAAGCAGCCAGTATAGTGGCGTGTTGACCAATATGGGGGTAGTCAATTTCCCTCAGCAAATCAATGAACAGGTAGATTCATTGATGATTACCCCACCTCCACCGGACAAGTTGATAAAAGTTAGTTGTGGTGTTATCAGCCTTAACGATAAGCTTGTACTCGGTTTTTGCAATATAACCAAAACGAAAGAACTTGAAAAAAGGATGCTGCAATTTCTTGTAAAACAAGGAATTCATGTTAAACTGATAAAGTGAGGTACTTATAAAAAATAAAGCGATGAATACCTGTAATTATTGTGGCGTAGAACTTGATGCTGACATGAACTACTGTCCGTTATGTGGTCATAAAAGCAACATGCCGGTAGTCCCTAACCGTAAAGAAGCCCTCCGCAAAGGAGCAAAGGCTTCCGAACCTGAAATATATGATTTTGATGAACTGACCCCCTTGCAGAAAGGGAAAATCTTTTGGGAATTGTCGACCATCATTCTGGTATCAGGGGTCGTTGTTTCATTTATTATCGACCTGTTTATTAATAAGCAAATCAGTTGGTCGAAATACACCATTACCATTGGCCTGGTTTTGTTAGCCAATATTTCGTTGATTGTTTTCGTGCAAAAACACGTTTTTTTGCTTTTGTTTGGTTCTTTTGTCAGCACATCGCTGTTGCTCTTGCTGCTCGATCTGTTTAGTCAGAACCTCGGATGGGGGTTGAAGCTGGGCATCCCGATTATCTTTTTCATTTATATCCTTGTTTACTTCCTGATGATTACCATAAAAAAGTCAAGAAAAAAAGGGATAAACATTATTGCCTATTCGTTGGTTGCTGCCGGAATCCTTTGCCTGTGCGTTGATGGCATCATTTCTCTTCACTTGTTCGATCAAATGAGGTTGCAATGGAGCGTTATCGTGTTTGTTTCGGTCTTGCCTGTTTCTGCCATCCTGCTTTTTATCCATTTCCGTTTGAAAAGAGTTACCGATCTGAGACGGTTTTTCCACATTTAGAAGAATAGGCCTATGGATATCACTGGAAAACCAACCATTCGTTCAACTACGCCGATTTTATAACATGGGTGTGTTTAGGTGCTCACTATTTATAGTATCACCTCCACAATCTTACTCGTATCAATGCCAAGGATGTCAACTACTTTGACCATGATTTTGTAGGTGTCGGGCTGGGAATATTCGTGGGGTACGCTTGTGTATTCGAGGGTGGGGGTCTTTTTGGTGCGGAAGCTCTGCCATTCGTTTTCAAAGAGGTAGTTGCCGGTCCAGTGTTCTTCGATGGTACCTTGGTCGTTTTTGAGCTTGATGATTTCTTTTTTGTCTTCGAAGTTAAAATCGACGGCCCAGTAATCGATCCAGTTGTACCAGTTTTCGGTGAGCAGGGTTCGGGTGATGATGCCGTTTTTGTCTTTTTCAATTTTGACAATCTGACCGTCTTCGATGACAACCTTATTGCCGGTTCGCATACTTTCCTGCAGTTCTTCCATGTCGTCCTGCGTGTAATGAGTGACGAAATCGGTCAGTTCGACGGTCGGTGTTTTTCCTTTGATGGTCTGTTTGGTATCTAAATAAGCCACATCAAAGAAACGGGCGCCATAAAAAAACACTAATTTCGTTATTCTTACACGAATAAGTTATATATTTGCACATCGTACTTTAAATATTCATGCAAATATAAAGTGTCTGTTTATGTTATCACGTAGATTGAATATGCACGAAACAGAAAATGAAAGCTGTTTTCTTTGGGGGGCACGTCAAACGGGCAAAAGCACTTTGCTCAACAGTTCTTTTCCGAAAGCACGCTATATTGACCTGCTTAAATCCGACGAATTTGAACGGTATAACCGCCGCCCTGCACTGTTGCGGGAAGAGCTTAGCCTGCTGCCGGATGGTGAAACGGTGATTATAGACGAAGTTCAAAAATTACCGGCCTTGCTTGATGAGGTACATTGGCTTATGACCAATCGTGGTTTGCGATTCATCCTCAGTGGTTCAAGTGCCAGAAAGCTAAAACGAAGTGGTGCCAACCTGCTAGGTGGTAGAGCGATACGCAAAAACCTCTATCCATTGGTGAGTGCCGAAATACCGGATTTCGATCTGGTAAAAGCGTGCAACTACGGCATGTTGCCCCGTCATTATCTTACAGACAATCCTTCCAGGCGAATTCAGGCTTATGTGGGTGACTATTTGCAGGAAGAGATCAAAGCCGAAGCATTGACGCGCAATCTGAGCGTTTTTTCCCGTTTCCTTGAGATCGCAGCGTTGAGCAACGGCGAAATGGTGAATTATAATAACATTGCTTCGGAATGTGGTGTGAGTTCTCCCACTATTAAAGAGTACTTTTCCATTTTGGAAGAAACGCTGATTGGTTATATGATTCCGGCATTTACCGAAAATGTTAAGCGGAGGGTGATCCAATCCCCACGGTTTTACTATTTTGACACGGGAATTGCCAATTTCTTGCTTAAGAGAACCGTTCTGCACCCTGGTTCGCCTGAGTTTGGGCATGCTTTCGAACACTTCATCATGTTGGAACTGATTGCCTATAATGGCTATTCAGACCATCCGTGCACAATAGCTTACTGGCGAACGACATCCGGTTATGAAGTTGACGTGGTTATCGGCAAGGCAGAAATAGCCATTGAAATCAAATCTTCTGAAGAAGTACAATCCCATCATACGAAAGGGCTTCGGGCTTTTTCGGAAGAATTCCCCCAGACACGCCTGATTATTGTCTCGTTAGACAAATATCCCCGCCGCATGAATGCTATTGAAATTTATCCGGCATCTGAGTTTTTGTCGATGTTGTGGAGCGGATTATTGTTTTAGGCACAACAAACAAACAGCTATGCAAAATACATTTTTTTAAAATTATCCATACCCGTACACCAATGATGAAATGACCTTGATGACGTATCGAAACACCGTATCCGTTGCCTTCCCTTCTTCTATGAAATACAAAGAGATCCGGAATGGACTAAGCTTGTACGCCAAGTGCATGACTAAGAATCAGAACCTATGTAAAAATCTCCCGTAATTCTTTGTTACTGAGTTTCCCAAGCCAATTTTCGCCAGTAGCCACGGTCATTTCGGCCAAATGCTTCTTTTTCTGAATCATATCGTTGATTTTCTCTTCGAAGGTATCTTTGGTGATAAAGCGGTGCACCATCACATTTTTCTTTTGCCCAATGCGGTAGGCACGATCGGTAGCTTGGTTTTCCACCGCCGGATTCCACCACAGGTCATAATGGATCACGTGCGAAGCAGCGGTAAGGTTCAATCCCGTACCAGCAGCTTTGAGTGAAAGCAGGAAAACTTTATCGGCACGATTGTGCTGGAACCGATCAACCATCTGCTGTCGCTCCTGCACCGAACATCCGCCATGATAGAACATTGGACGTTCTCCGAAGCGTTCGGCGATGAAACGTTGCAACAAATCGCCCATTTCCCTGAATTGAGTGAATATCAGTACTTTTTCGCCAGCTTCAAGAATGCTGTCCAACAATTCGAAGAGCAGTTCTGTTTTCCCCGAAAGTGAAGCATCGAAATTCCCGTTTTTCAGGAAGTTGGTCGGATGGTTGCAGATTTGTTTCAGAGCCAGGATCATCTGCAGTACAAGCCCTTGCCGTTGGAAAAGCGATTGTCCGTCGGCGCCTTCAAGGCCTTCGATCTCAGCCATAACCGCCTGCATGGTCTTTTCATACAGTGCAGCCTGCTGTTTGGTTAGCAGTGCGAACTGGTTTTGTTCTACCTTGTCGGGCAGGTCGGAGATAATACTTTTATCCGATTTCATACGACGCATCATGAACGGTGACGTAATTTTGCGAAAACGGTTTACGGCCACTTCGTCGTTGAAGACTTGAATGGGATCGGCAAAACACTCCTTAAACGACTTGATGTTGCCCAGATAGCCTTTGTTGGCATAGTCCATGATGGACCAAAATTCGGTGAGGCGATTTTCTACCGGTGTACCGCTCATTGCAATGCGGATATTGCTCGGAATGCTTTTTATGGCTTTCGATTGTACGGTATCGTGGTTTTTAATGTTTTGCGCCTCGTCAATAACCATGATCTGCCATTTTTGTTTTTTCAGCACTTCATGGTCACTGCGTAAAACCCCGTAAGTAGTCAACATCACGTCGGCATCAAACAGTTTGATATCGCGGGAAGGACCGTGAAAAATATGGGAGGAAACAGAGGGTGCGAATTTCTCAATTTCAGATTTCCAGTTGGTGAGCAGACCGGTTGGAACAACAACCAACGCCTTGTGTTTCGAATTGATAGCACCTTCTTCCTTTAATTTCAGCAGAATGGTAATGACTTGCAGCGTTTTCCCAAGCCCCATATCATCGGCTATGATACTGCCGAAACCAATACGGCTGTTGCGGTACATCCACGAAAAACCGCGTTGCTGGTAAGGACGGAGCGTTGCATTAAGCGCTGCCGGAAGCGGAATATCCTCGTTGGA